>SAMEA3663054__coassemble_519_pt1 | contig 42920 bp, 35 predicted proteins | sample SAMEA3663054__metabat2_low_PE_005 | metagenome-assembled genome bin SAMEA3663054 (sample SAMEA3663054) | pig gut metagenome | biome: pig gut; feature: pig-associated habitat; material: faeces | place: France | collected 2012 | reverse complement strand
TCAATTCCATCGATGTCTGATTTGCCGACCATTTTTGATGATTCAGCATCTCATTGGCAAAATTAGGAAATATTCCTTAAAGTTGCAACAAATAAGCTAACTTTTTTCAAGAAAAAATGCTGTGTTCGCCAAAACAACAACCATTCAATGAATCCCTTTAGAAGACAAAACAAAAAATCAACTTGTGCGAACTATGGCTATCAGTACAGCGATATCATGCTTGCGCTATTCTGTGTTTACCTCTGTGGCGGTGATTCTACCTCCGCGCCGGCAGTTGTGCAGACCGCAGACAGATGTATGAGCAGTGCACGGAATGGAGGCCCACGGTGGTAAACGGCCAGGAGATGGACGTCACGTCATTTGAATTCACCGATTTTCTTTCAGACTGGCACTTCAAGGTCAGCGAAAATTCCCCGGTGTAGACATGAAAAGTCGCCTGAAGCGCTTTGTCTTCACCTTCATTGTTGTCCCGGCGAAATGAGTCCGTGTCGCCACACAATGGACTCTGAACATCTACACGAGGGACAGATGGTTGCACTACCGGACCATATTCAATGCCAGTTACGGATGAGCCGAACATTTTGGAGGGGCTGTCGTTTGTAGCCCCTAATGGGGGGTAAGGGAGCATTATGCTCGCATATCAGCTAACACATGATAAAGAACCAGTCCGAACAAGAGAAATCTCATTCTTGGCGGTTTGGGCCACAACGCTCTGAGACCTTTAGTAGGGTTGCGGATTTGAGGCCAAGCAAAAATTTTCAAAGCAACAACACTTTACGGATGTTTTTCGAAAAAAATGCTTTATTCGACTATATCATATAAAAAGAAACTCACACAATACATTCCATGAGAATGTGATTGTGTGAGTCATGTTTTTTTACGCGATAATAATCGCATTGAGACTGTGTCGGAAGACTCTTGGAGAATCTTCTCATACCTACGAGGGGCTGACATCAGACTGCTCCACTAAGCCTTGCCCGACTACAATGATCGCAAATATCGCCTATAACACGCTCTTGTACTACAAGCAGAAAACTCATGATGCCTCATGAACAAAAAGGTCATCTCACTGCCTACTGCCATCATCGAGGAAGAGCGTTGGCATAAGTCTTAAACTCTGGAAAAGGCCAAAGACACCTATGCCTTCAAAGAATAGGCACGATTTACTTCATAACCTTCTTGGCCGTACCATCCTTCATACGGACGATGTACACCTGTCCCGGCTGCATTTCGGTTACCTTGCTGCCGTTGATAGAATAATAAGCCTCGGGCTCTGACATCTTCTGAACCGTGGTGCGAGCTATGTTGGTTGTGGCGGCAGAGTCACCAAACTGCAAATCAACAGGGAGTGACATGCCATATAAGCTGATGGTTATTTGCATCTTCATATAGAGTTTGTCACCCATAGAGCGAGCCTCAGAGATAGAAACATTAGCCTCTTTTAGGTAGGTACCGCCCATCCATTGACCTGCATAGGCCGTGTCGATGCCTGCTGTGATGGTTGCCGTACCACCGCCCGTATAGGTTGTTACATTCTGATCATCCGTTGTACCAGTGATACCAGGTAATGTGATGTTACCAATAGCAATTCCAGAGAACACAAGATTAGTGATTTGCATCTGATAAGTGCCATCAGATTGCTGGCTGAGGTCTATGGAAGCAAGTTGCTTACCAAGCGCACTTCCTGACATTGCCACCGACATACTGTCGGTATAAACCTTAGCGCTGGCCGTCATAACGGCCATAACGAAAAACAAAAAAGTAAAAATTCTCTTCATAAATATATATTATTTGTGATTATTTGATTTTATATGAAACGCCGATAGAGGCATATATGGGATAAAGGGTTTGCTCCACTGTCTTAAAGTGACTGGAGAAGATGCCCATAAGGCCCCAGTTAAGCTCAGCATAAAAGCCCACTTTGCGCATGGGGCGCCAGTCAGCACCAATGCCCACACCCCATTGAGTGCGTCGCATGTTGTCAGAAAAGTCGTACGAACCCCGTGTATTTTCATCGTTACCAATGTCCACTCGTGGTCCGGTGGGGTCGGTAACGCGCAGATAGCCCTCATGAGCATAACCATAAAAGCGGTGTGACGTGAGGAAAGATACGTAAGGGCCCACCCTCAGGTCAAGCTTATTAAGACGGAGCACGGCCTGCAGGGGTATGGTGAACATCCATTGCCGCAGATGGGTATTCTCATTTCCCGTGTACATACCCTCCAAATGGTTTGCTCCCTGCATGATAGCCGTATGATAGTTTTTCACCCTCGCATCTTCATCCATACCCTTGTTTTCGAACCGCACGCCTGTATATACAGCCCAATGTGATGCGAAAGGCTTCACAGCATCAACGCCTATCTGCGGACAAAAGCCCAAGCTGTAAGAATTGATTTTACGTATAGAGGCCGGCATGGGCAGGGGAGCAGAGCCTCCAAAGGTGTAACCGAGACGGGCATTTATCTCAACATTGCCCCAAAAGTCGTCTGCGCTAATATGCAGCATGCAGCACATCATCAGGGCAAGCAACAGTATTTTCTTCATCACTTATTTCTCCTTATCACAGATTAACTTCACTTTATCAATGCACAACGTACTGCCCAACGCGCCGCGGAAATGGGCTCCACCGGTGCTGGATGAGAAGACAATGGTTATATTATAGCCTCTGGAGGCCAACGCATCTAGGTCTACGTCCTTCTGATACTCAAAGTTTATCGTAAAAGGAGTCCACTTTGAAGTGGGCTTTACATAGCCCAAGTCGGCTATAGCCACGATATTGCTGTTGGTCTTCACGTCATCGCCATGTAGCATCACACTCTTCCCCGCGCCATCCGTATTGCGATAGAACACAGCATAAATGGCCGCACTGTCCTGACTGTCGAGCACTTTGCCTTCTTCATCCTTCATCACAGGTCCTGGCTGATAAGTGTAATAGCCCGAAAGACTGACGGGGCGCGACGATATAGGAATGCCGAAGGATGTTGCCTTGAGCGTTTGGGTAAGTGCTGTTTGCAGGTCAAACGTGCCCAAGAAGAGATTTCCGGCCGCTATAGGTCTGCCCACCATAGCGCCCAACTGCCCTGTGCTGCGCGTGGTGAGCTTGACGGCACAGCCATCAAAGCCATTGCGCATCACCGTTGTGGGGAAAGAGTCTGTGGGAGCATCGTTGATGCTCAGGCTGAAACCAGGGTTGCCTGTAGCCCAGTTGTTGCCGTAAGAGCCGTCAGGCAGCTCGTCATGCCACACATAATAATGTGTGAAGTTGGGCATAACCTGCTCCAAATCGAAGCGTTCAAAGTTATATTCCAGTGAGTCAACACTATATTCAACTTCGGGCAGGAAACTCACAGTGTAGTTACGGCTCCATTGTCCATCCTCAGACACCACCTTATAGGGCACCGCACCATTGCTGAAGTCGTGCGTACTACCATTGTCGGGAGAGATAACTGCGCCCGGGGTGAGCGTAAAGACAGGAGCCAACGACTTGAGTCTTGACACATTGGCCTTGCGCTTGATATGAAAGACTATGTCAGACATCGTTGACGGTACGTCCTGAGCCGTGTCAGCCGGAGTATAGAAGAGACTTCTTGCGTCATCACCACTCACCTTCACCGACAATATATCGCATTCTGCATTGGCCGGTTCGTCCTTCATGCACGAGCAAAAACACGAACAAGCCAGGAGCATTACAATCCAATTACCTAATCGAAACATCCTTATCAATTATTTTTAAGCACAAAAATACTTACTTTTTGTGAACTAGCAGCTCTTTATTAAGGTAAAAAATGTTATAAAACATATTTTGTTGCATAATTTCAAGATATTGCTGTTCCGCGCACCTTCTCAACTGTTCGAATGGCGAAGAAGCCGTCTTAGGCACTTCAGTAGGCTTGGGCTTAGCTATACCCAGCTTCTCCTCGCAGCCTCTAATCATATTGCCTATCTGCGCAAGGCGAGCCTCATTGGCATTGCCCTGATTGTACTTGCGATAATAGTCGTTGGCCTTTACCAGATGATCATAAGCCTTCTGCCATGACTTCATAGTCACATAGCAATAGCCCAAGCGGAAATAGGCATCGCCTTTGTCACGGTCGTAACCTAGTTCCAACACCTTATTATAATAGGGGATGGCTTGTTGGTACTGTCGCAACTGGAAATGGCTCTCGCCACAGGCATAGTTATACACCGACCGCTCGGCGGGAGCGAGAACGTCCAGGCGAGGTATTACCTCGTCTAGATAAGCACAAGCATGAATATAATCCCATTCTTGATAATAGCAAAGTCCGATGTAAGCCTTAAATCTGTCGTTGAGCTTGTATTTCTTGTCAAGACTCTGAAAGAGCAGCAAGGCCTCATGATACTTTCCGGCCGTGAAGTATTCAATAGCCATACCCAGCCTCTCACTGTCGCTTTGCTGTGCCCTGACAGCATAAAACGGCAAGAGAGCGAGCATGAGAAGAATCAAGAATCTCTGCCAACCCTTTGTCATAGGCTTACTTGGTATAGAACTCTATGAGTCGGCTGATAGCCCTTTGGCAGACAGGACAAAAATCCTCGCAGGTGTTGGTGCGCATTCTACAGTCTTCACAGGGGCGATAAACGCCTTTAAGCGAATAGCCTGCGCCCTCAAAGAGCCCCACGCCCTTCACCTTACCTATCATGTCTTCCCACTTTTCGTGGAAGTTCACACGCGTTGTTATATTGGGTTCCCACGGCTCTATGTCATGAGGATACATGGGTATGGCTTCTTCCTCGTAAGCATATTCGTCTGCCAATCCCGCAAAAGAATGACCAAACTCGTGCACCACGACGGGCTTGAAAGAGGCGTGATGGGTCATGGAGAGATTATAAGAATTGAGTATTCCACCCCCACCATAGTTGCTGGTATTCACCAAGACAATGATATGCTCATAGGGAGTTCCTGCCAACCAGTTGTGCATATCCTTAAGATGAAGAGTAGTGAGATACCTGTCACTATAGAAAGTATCGAAGTGTGAGTGCAGAGCCGTATTCTTCCAGATGCCCTTCGACGGCTCGCTTGTGCCACTCTCTGCCGATGGTGCCTCTACGGCAATAACATTAAAGTCTTGTCTATATTTCTTAAACGGCTCGTAAGAGAAGATAGACTCCATGGCAAATCGAGCATCCTTGAGAAACACATCCATCTCTTTATCTGTATAACCCTCTGCCAGAAAAGCGATATGTATGCACTTATCGGGATGCTGAGCCTGCTGCAAAGTGGCATAAGGCGTAACATTCTCATAGCCCACGCGGCGAATCAGAATATCGCCGGGCACTACCTGATGGGTCATCGATGTCATTTCTTGCTGACGGTTATCAAACAAAGCTACCGTTACATCCACCGTGTCTTTTGGGAAGGGCACCAGAAAGACGTTCTCAAACGAGCGTGTAGACTGCTTCGAGTCGTCGTAGGAGAGCCATTCCTGAAACAATGTAGAGAACGAATTGCGATAGATTACCTTTCCGGAAGCATGGTCGCGAACGGTTATCATACCGTTGCCCTTAACGGGAACAGCGGCCAGGCTACTGTGCTTGCCATACCAGTGGGGCTCCTTGCAGAGCTCATCCAAGGCGATGGTTTGATGCTGCCTGCTTCCGGCAAAGATATAGTCCAGACGCAAAGTGGCATCTGTGAAATAGTCGGAAAATTGCTGTGCCCCGGCCGTAGTGCTGAAGAGTACGGCCAGAAGCAATAAGACGAAGTGCCTGAACATATAGCCTCCTTACTCTTTTACTTTCTTTAGCCACGTCACCTCGCGCAGCTTTTGATGATCATATTCAATAAGGTCCAAGTCTATATTGACGATTCCATTCTTGTGATGGTCGTTGCCGTCGCCCAGCATTTGCTCTATCTGCTTGAGCTTTCCGATAACCTGCTGCTTCGGAATGCCCGTGTGAGCTGTAACCAGCAGGTTAAGAAACTTGCCTGACACCAAGCCCACAGGCTCAGTCCAAACGCTTTTGCCAAACTCTATGTTATCAAACAACTTGCAAATAAGCGCCTTGGCAGCTTGGATATTTGCTTCTTGATTGATGTTGGACCCCATCGAAATTACTATTCTCATGGTGCAAAGATACTAAAAAGTTGTTGTTTATGTCTGATGTACAACCACTTTTCTACTCAAAAGTTTTGAGTATAAAGCAAATTCTTGTATTTTTGCAAGTAAATGCATCTGTTTTTCAAATCATGGTGAATAGTAAGCGACCGATTATAATCACATTACTCTTGCTGCTGCTCGTTCCTTCCAGCATGAGGGCACAGCTCAAGTGGAATATACGCTACCAGACGTATATAGATCAATACAAGGACCTTGCCATTGAGCAAATGATGAAATGGAGCATCCCGGCAAGCATCACACTGGCCCAAGGCCTGCTGGAAAGCAGTGCAGGCAACAGCATTCTGGCCACTAAGGGCAACAATCATTTCGGCATAAAATGTCACGGCTGGACGGGACCATCGATGGCGATGGACGACGATGACATAGGCGAATGCTTCAGAGTGTATGGCAATGCCCGCGAGAGCTATGAGGATCACAGCCGCTTCCTGGCCTCGGGCAACAGATACCGCAACCTTTTCTCACTCTCAAAAAACGACTATCGGGGATGGGCTTACGGTTTGAAGAGCGCAGGATATGCCACCAACCCGGCTTATGCCAAGAAGCTTATAGACATCATAGAGCTGTATAAGCTCTACCGATACGACCGCGCCAAGAGCTATGACCACTTCATGAGCAAGCACAACGGCAACGACCAGCCATCCATAAGTGGCACTACGCTGCACCCTATACATATATATAATAAGAACTATTATTTGAAAGCCAGGGCCGGAGATACCTTCAAGAGCATAGGCAAAGAGCTCGGCATATCTTACAGAAAGCTGGCCCGCATCAACGAGAGAGACAAGAGAGACCGGCTTAAAGCAGGCGACATCATCTATCTGAAAAAGAAGCGCAAGCACGCTGAAAAGCAATATAAGCACCATCCGCACACGGTACGTGCCGGCGAGAGCATGTATTCTATAGCCCAATTCTATGGCATCAGGCTGAAGTCGCTCTATAAAATGAACCACATGTCGCCCGACAACAGCATTCATGTAGGCCAGCAGCTCAGGGTTTACTAAGGCTCACTGAGCTGTTTGCCTCCGCAATCATGTCGGTGGCACCCATCCATTGGCACCCTCCGGATGATGCAGCCATACGGTGTCACCGCACATTCAGGTCAACAACAAGCCCGCAACCCAAAAGCCGTATCATCAGCTTTGAGTTGCGGGCTCGCTTATGTCAGTGCCCCTAAAGGCTCAAGTCATTAGTCTAACCACTTCACATAGCAGAAGTCCTGACGGTGAGGCAGCAGCTTGTTCTTAGGATACATGCGCACGCCACACTTGAATGTGCCGGCCTCATCCGGGTCTATCTCCACCTCGAAGGTATAGAGGTTGCCCTCATGCTTAACCATCTTGAAGGGTCTCACTGAATGGATAGAGCGGTCGGAAGAAGGGTTCACGTCAAGCGCAACAAGCTCCAGACCCACAGCATCCTGCAAGCCCTGCTCATTGATGGTGTACGTTATCTTGCTAATCTTACCGGTCTCCACCTCAGAAAGGGCGGAATCGTCTTTCGACTCCACGCATATAGAATCCCAACGCTCAGCCACAGCTTCCTTCCAAGCAGCAATATCCTTAGCCAGACGGCAGTTGTTGGCCTGCAACTCGTGCGAGCGCTTAGCCTCTTTGTTATAGAACTTGCTGTAATAATCATCGAGCTGGCGCTTCATCGTGTAATGCGGAGCGATGGTAGCGATGGAGTTCTTGATTACCTTTATCCAATCTTCTGAGTAATTCTTGCGTGGTGTGTGCTTGTAATAAAGCGGTATGATCTCATTCTCAAGCAAAGAGTAGATGGTAGCCGCATCAAGCTGATCCTGATAAGCTTGGTTCTGATAGGTGCGCTCCTGCGGCAGGGCCCAGCCGGCGCCTTTGCGATAGCCTTCAACCCACCATCCGTCGAGCACGGAGAGGTTCACCACGCCGTTCATCTCAGCCTTTTCGCCAGACGTACCGCTGGCCTCAAGAGGACGTGTAGGTGTATTCATCCAGATGTCTACGCCTGAAACGAGACGACGAGCCAGCTGCATGTCATAGTCTTCGAGGAAGATTATCTTGCCCAAGAACTGAGGCATACGGCTTATCTCGAATATCTTCTTTATCAATCCCTGGCCTGCTCCGTCGGCAGGGTGAGCTTTTCCTGAGAAGAAGAAGAGCACCGGGCGATCCGGATCGTTCACAATGCGCTCCAAACGATTAAGGTCGGTGAAGAGCAAGTGTGCGCGCTTGTAAGTAGCAAAGCGGCGGCAGAAGCCTATCATGAGTGCCTTAGAGTTTATCTTCTCCAAGATGCTGACCACCTTTGCGGGGTCTCCCTGGTTGCGGAGCCATTGCTGAGTGAACTTATCACGTATGTATTTGATAAGTTTCTCCTTCAATGCCATGCGCGTCTTCCATATCTCATCGTCCGGCACATTATATATAGCATGCCAAATTTCCTCGTTGCTCTGGTCCTTCATAAAGGTAGAGTCGAAGTACTTGTCGTATACGTGACGCCATTCCGTAGCCGTCCATGTGGGGAAGTGCACGCCATTGGTGACGTAACCCACGTGGTTTTCTTCGGGATAATATCCTTTCCACAGCGGAGCGAACATCTTCTGGCTCACCCATCCGTGCAGTTTGCTCACGCCATTGACTTCCTGGCAAGTGTTGCAAGCAAAGGTACTCATGCAGAAGCGCTCGCTGTGGTCGTCGGGATTGGTGCGGCCCATGCCGATAAACTCATCCCATGTAATTCCCAGGCGCTGCGGATAGCCACCCATATACTTGCCAAAGAGCTGCTCGTCAAAGTAGTCGTGGCCGGCAGGCACAGGTGTATGAACGGTGTAGAGCGAGCTTGCGCGCACCAGCTCCATAGCCTCATTGAAGCTCAGGCCGCTGTCTACATAGTCGCAAAGACGCTGCAGGTTGCACAGTGCGGCATGGCCTTCGTTGCAGTGATAGATGTCTTTCTTGATGCCAAGTTTCTTTAATGTGAGTATACCACCAATACCCAGAAGAATTTCTTGTTTGAGTCTGTTCTCCCAGTCGCCGCCATAAAGACTGTGTGTGATGGGCTTGTCGAATTCTGAGTTCATGTCGTTATCGGTGTCAAGCAGGTAGAGACTGATGCGGCCTACATTGACACGCCACACAAGAGCGTGCACCTGATAGTTGCAGTAAGGCACGTCTACCACCATCTGCTGACCGTCTTTGTCCAGCACTCTGTCTATAGGCAGGTTGTTGAAGTTCTGTGCCTCATACTTGGCAATCTGCTGCCCGTCTATAGAAAGGCTCTGTGTGAAGTAGCCATAACGATAGAGAAAGCCTACGGCACAGAGGTCTACATTAGAGTCGGAAGCCTCTTTCAGATAGTCGCCGGCAAGCATACCCAGACCGCCAGAGTATATTTTCAACACCTGGTTCAGACCATATTCCATTGAGAAATAAGCTACAGAGGGGCGCTTGGTGTCGGGTTTCTCAGACATATAATCCTTGAACTTCTTGTACACCTCTTTCACTTTCTTCATGATGGTGCGATCCTTTACAATCTCTTCCTTACGCTCATAGCTAAGTCTCTCCAGCAAGAGAACAGGGTTATGACCTACCTTTTCATAAAGGTTTTCATCAAGGCTCTTAAACATGTTGCGTGCCTCGTAGTTCCAAGCCCACCACATGTTGTGTGCCAACTCGTCCAGCGGAGCCAGTTCTTTAGGCAAGCTGGATTTTACATTAACCTCTTTCCACTGAGGCTCGTTTGCATAATCTGCTTTGATTTTCATTGTTCGAAATGATTTGTATATACTTATTTTCTATCCTTAGCATGACACAGAGCTACGTCGTAGGCCTGCTCATAATACTTAATGAACTTGCTCCATAGCGCCTTTGAGGCCAGCTTGGCAGCTGCATGGCGACATTGTGTTGCCTTGCGCGCGGGCAGAGCAGCATAAGCCGATATGGCTTTGGCTATGCTGTGGGCGCAATCGGCAAAGTTGGAGTCGGTGCGATGAATAACCTCCACGCCCTCTTCAAGTGTGCTGTAGCCCTCACCTGCCTTCATGCTGTTGGCCCAGATGCCGAACCCGGCCAAATCGGTTGTCACACAAGGCACGCTGAAGGCTGCTGCCTCAAGCGGTGTATAGCCCCATGGCTCATAGTAGCTGGGGTAGACACACAGGTCGTTGCCCGTCATGAGGTCGTAATAAGGCATGTTGAAGATGCCGTCATCACCCGTAAGATAGGTGGGAACGAAGAACAGCTTAACCATATCGGAAGGATTATTCTGTATGCCCAAAGCATTCATCATGCCCATCACCTTGTCGTCATTCAGGTTATGCAGGTTGTGCGTGAGCCTTGGATTGGGCAGCGGTGTGGCTTGCTGCATAACCGACAGAAGCCTGTCGCTCAGGTCTTTGCGGGGGCCTTGTTCCCATCCGGGCACCTCTATAAAAGCCAGCACAGGCTTGGTGAGCGATGCATCGTTGCGCAACTCGCTTACAGCCTGAATGAAAAGGTCTATTCCTTTATTTCTAAACTCGTAGCGGCCGCTGGTTGTTACTATCAGCGCATCCTGCATGTCAGAGCCCGTCAGGGCATTGGCCACCCGCAAGAACATCTGTCTGGCTGCCTTGCGCTTGCGCGTATAAGCAGCGCCACGCGGTACAAAATCGTTGTCAAAGCCATTGGGCAAAACCACGTCGGGGGTCTTATCCAGCAACTGGGTGCACTCGCGGGCCGTAATGTCACTCACTGTGGTAAAGCAGTCGCAATGGTGTGCCGCCTGCTTCTCCATGGAGTGCTTGCTCTGCATGTTCAGTTCGGCCGCCATCTGGTCGCCGTGATAGCCCTCAAAATAGTCATAAAGGGGCTTTCCGTTGCCTGCTATACTGCGGCCTATGCACGTGGCGTGGGTGGTAAACACTGTAGCCACCTGCGGGCACTCGTGCCTCAGGTAGAGCACTGCTGCCCCACTCTGCCACTCATGTCCTTGAAAAATCACGTTGTCTTGGGCTTTTAGGTTATGCTTTACAAAGCTCTCTGCCACTCTTCCTGCCGCCCAAGCAAACAGAAGAGAGTCGTCATAGTCGCCGTAGGCATGCAGACTGTCTACGCCGAACCACTCCCACAGCTTGCCTTTCGCCTCATCTATACGTGGGCGAAGACTGTTGTAATCCACCAAAAGCGCTATAGGATTGCCCGGCACCAACCATCTGCCTGCACGAAAGCGCAGACCGTCTTTCTCGGCCTGCTTATGCCAAGAAGCCAACAGGCTTTCGTCTTCCTTGAAATAAGGGCTTTCATGACTCTGCCAACAATCAGGACCGATGAAAACAACATGGTCTCCCAATTTCTCGCACATCGTTCTGGCCCTTGTAGATAATACGGTATAAATGCCGCCTACCTTGTTGCACACTTCCCAACTCGACTCGAAAACATAGTCCGGAAACTGTTTAGTGCTCATAATGTTGATGTCTTTTCGTGCAAAGTTACGAAAATTAATAATAAATCCCAACTCTTCAACGTTATATTTTAGATTTAATAATAAAATAAGTTATGCAAATTTGCGCAAACAAGACGATGAGAAGAGTGGCCCGAAGGGTGCTTTTAGGAGCTTTTGTAATGCTTTTCTCACTTTCGGCAAACGCCCAGAAGGCGGTTAACGACAGCATCTTCAAAGGGCATATCTATAATGCCGAGTATCAAGTTTGGATAGACATGGACTTCTACAACAGCACCGTCATGGTGCCGCGGTGGCAGATTTTCGGGGCTGTGCCGGGCTATCTGGGTGCCGTACGCGACACGCGGAAGTGGGTCTTCACTTCGGCTGAGATAAAAGGGCATAAGGCCAACCTGGCCATCACCAACGACTATGGCAGCGAAGACCTTACGGCCACTCTCTCATACAACGGCGACGGCTCCTACACCTTTACACAGCAAGACGGCAGCACCATCAAGATAGTGGTGAACCGCAAATGGCTTAAGCTGCCCAAGAAGCTGATATTCAAGAAACAATAAGACCGAAACATTGCCGCGTATAATTATGCAAGTAATACGGCAACATCGTTAACGCCATGCCAAAGTGCCCTTTTCGGCTTGTAAAAGCACCGTTCTTACAAGCCAATAATGCCTATTTAGCAAGGCAAAAAGGGCACTTTTGCGAAACCGTTTGCAAGGTTTTCATAACACACAACACATCAATGGGTTACGAAAGCAGGCAGTTCATATTCATTAAGAGCGTCATAATGAATATTTATAGAGAGGTTCTTATCATCAGATAAAGACGCATTCGGAAGGCTATTGGGCATCAAGCCGAAAGTTGAAGAGGGCGTATGGCATGGATACATGACCGATGATGCGTATCACTTTGAGGCCCATAGATGCAGAAGCAGGCCGAAACAGCATACACGCCTTGCCTGTTTACTTCGTTTATCTCTTTGATAAAACCAGGCTATAAGCCTTTCATACCTCTTCGACGCCACCCCTTCAGAGGAGCGGGTGGCATGGGTTGAGCTCCGCATCTTATGCCTTGCGGAGCGTAATGACATTCACCTCAGGCCACGCTCCGAAGCGGAACGGCACCGTGCCACCCACTCCCAGCGACACATACAGCATAGAGCCGCCTTCAGTATACTTGCCTCCCCATTCGTTGTAGGTCCACTTCACAGGCGAGAAGTGTCCTATCTTGATTTGTCCGGCGTGGGTATGTCCGCTCAAGGTGAGCGCTATGTCGGTTTGATGCAGCACGCCTTTGCGCCAATGGGTGGGGTCATGGCTGAGCAATATCTTGAAAATGCCGTCGCGCAAGTCGCCCATGGCAAGGCCCAGATTGCCCTGACTGCGAAACGGAGGCTTGCTTATATTCTCTACACCGATAAGGGCTATCTGCTCATCTTGCCCCGTCTGGGCATTGCGACGCGTGAGCATCACATGCTCGTTGAGCAACAGCCGCCACCCTATCTTGTGCTCCATATACTGCAAGATGTGCTGGTTGCGCTGCTGAAAGCGCAGCGAGTGGTCTTGACCATACTCGCAATAGTCGTGATTGCCCATCACTGAGAAGATGCCGTCAGGAGCATATAGCTTGGAGAGGTCGGCCAGAAAGGGTCGCACTTCATCGCCTCTGATGTTGACCAAATCGCCAGTAAAGACTATCAAGTCGGGGTGCTGGGCGTTTACCACGCTCACCAACTTGCGTATAAAGCCCGGACTTTGCTTGAACGTACCGAGGTGCAAGTCGCTCAGCTGCAATACTCTGTAGCCGTTGAAAGCGGGCGGAAGCAAGGGCGATACACAGTCGGCATTGCGCACCACGATGCGCCTCCAGCCAAAGAAGAAGCCATAGGCAAACAAAGCAATCACCAAGAGGGGCGGAATGAGGGCCAGCCTGGCAGGCAAGAACGCCTGCAAGAGCAGGAAAAGAAGCTTGGGAAAGCCCACGCAAAGCGCCAACGAGGTGAACAATCGCCAGAATGTGTTATGATAAACACCATAATATAAAAGGATGAGCGAGGTCACCATGGCTAACGTAGGCACAAACCACAGCACGCTAACCACTATCACTTGCAACGGCAAGACATATTTCACGAAGAGCAGCACGTCTGGGGCTACAATCAGCAAAGCTGACAAAAGGACGGTTAACAATAGCTGGTGTTTCATAATGTCAAATGCTTTTATTTAGCAAAATTACAAAATAAGTTTTTAAAATCAATCCTATATTAACTATTTTTTCGTATCTTAGCCACCGAAAACAATTAAAGTGCCATACATGAAACATATACCTAGCCTTCTTACCATACTGGGCTTGCTTTGCCTCACGCAGGCGGCCAAGGCACAACACAATGTGGCAGACAGCGCCCGAACAGTTTTCAGCCCACAAGATGTGGTGGGTGAGAAGCGAATGAACAAAGGACTGGTAACTACCGCACTCGATGCGCTGAGTGGCCAGGCGGCCGGCGTTGCCATCACAACAGGCGACAGCCGAATGGCCATGCTGAGCAGCGTGCGCGTCAGAGGAACCACTTCTCTTACAGGAGGCAACGACCCTCTGGTCATCATAGACGGTGTTTACAGCGACCTGGCCACCCTGTCAGGCATCTATCCGGCCGACATAGAGAGCTTCACCATCCTTAAAGACGCCTCTGAGACAGCTCCTTACGGCACGCGCGGCGCATCGGGTGTCATACAGGTAAAGACCAAGAAGGGGCACGGCGGTAAGTTTCATATCGCGTACGACGGCAATGTGGGATTTGAAAGAGTAAGCAAAAACCTGGACATGCTAGACCGTAACGGCTATCTGCAAACGGCACGGCAGCTGGGATTATACGCCAATGACGGGGGCTACGACACCAATTTTCCGAAGGCCATCACACGTACAGGCTGGGTGCAAAACCACCATCTGGCCTTCAGCGGAGGGACTGAGCAGGGCAACTACCGCGCTTCGCTGGGCGTTATGCAACACAGCATGGTGGTGGTAAACAACTCTTCGGCCAACTTCGTGGCTAAGATGGACCTTTCGCAAAAAGCCTTCAACAATCTGCTAACCATCAACATGGGCGTATTCGGGTCGTCGCAGAGCAACAAATATCTCTTTGACGCGCAGCATCTGTTTTATTCTGCCGCGGCACAAAACCCAACCTACCCTGCTGGAAGAAACGCTCAAGGAGGCTGGGACCGCAATGGCGACGCCGAGCAGATAACATCGCCGTTTGCTCTCTTGCAGCAAAAGAACAACGAACGGAGCCAGATTTTCAACACACACGCGCAGATGCTCTTCAGCGTGAGCCGTGACATCACCCTCACGGCATTCGGCTCTTACTCGTACAACAACAACGAAAACGCGCAGTTCTGTCCCACTTGGGTATGGGCACAAGGGCAGGCCTGGCGCGGCACGCACAGGCAAGAGCAATGGCTGGGCAATGTCATGGCCGAGCTGAAGCACACTTGGCAGAGCGGACACAACCTGCACCTCACGGCTCTGAGCGAATATCAAATCACGCGAGAGAGGGGGTTCTGGACGTCGGTAAAAGGATTCTCAAACAACAACTTCGGCTATGACAACCTGGGAGGAGGGGCTATCTTCCCATACGGAACAACGGGTTCAGACTACGACAGTCCCAAACTGCTGTCTTTTTTGCTGGGTGCCAACTATGCTTACAAGAGCAAATATGAGCTGAAGGTGAACGTCAGAACCGACGGAAGTTCTATGGTGGCCAGTCAAAACAGGTGGGGTTTCTTCCCGTCCGTATCGGCCCAATGGAACATTGGAGAAGAATCTTTCATGAAAAGACAACGGTTGCTGTCGCGACTCATCATGCGCATGGGCTACGGACTGAGCGGAAATCTGGGCGGAATAGAAAGTTACAACTCGCTATATATGTTCATGCCTAACGGCACAGTGCCTTGGAACGGCATCTCGGCAGTGACTTTGGTGAACCCGCGAAACGTAAACCCGGACCTGAAATGGGAAACGAAAGGCACATATAATATAGGTGCCGACATGGGATTATGGCACGACCGCATCATGCTAACGGCAGAATATTATTACTCTAAGACGTGGAACATGCTCTATCAGTATGATGTTCCGGTGCCACCTTTCACTTATAACAAGCTCTTAGCCAATCTTGGCAAGATGTCTAACCAAGGTTTGGAGTTGGGATTGGCCGTTACGCCCATTCAAAACAAGGATATGGAGCTGAACATCAACATGAACCTGACATTCCAGAAGAACAAGCTCATATCGCTGAACGGAAATTATAAAGGCACGGAAATGACGGCTTCAGACATCGTACCCATAGGCGGACTGATAGGAGCAGGGCTGCATGGCGAGAACAACAACATTGTTTATCAAATCATCGGGCAGCCTCTTGGCGTGTTCTATCTGCCTCATTGCACAGGAATGAAGCAAAACAGCGACGGCTCTTACAGCTATGTGATAGCCGACTTGGACAAGAACGGAGAGACAAACATAGAGGATGGCGGCGACAGATACGTGGCCGGCCAGGCCACTCCCAAGTGGATGCTGGGCTCGAACATCAGCTTCAGATACAAAAACTTTGATGCGTCGGCGCAAATCAACGGGGCCTTCGGGCACAAAATATTCAACGGCACGTCGTTCTCGTATATGGATATGAGCATATTCCCCGACTATAACGTCATGAAAGACGCGCCCCGACATAACATCAAGGACCAAAGGGCCACCGATTTCTGGCTCGAAAAGGGCGACTACGTGAACATTGAATATCTCACAATGGGGTGGAACATTCCTGTAAACAGCGAGAGATGCGTTATCTCGGCCATGCGACTGAGCCTCTCGGTAAACAATCTGGCCACCATAACAGCCTATCATGGTCTCACGCCAATGATAAACAGCAGTGTGGTTAACAACACTTTGGGCATCGACGACAAGCGCAGCTTTCCGCCTTACCGCTCATTCTGCTTCGGCGTGAGCATTAGTTTCTAATTCTTATCTAAACATTACCAAATGATGACGTCCGATCTCTTACACAACATAACCCACTGGCTGAGCAAGCTCTCCGCACTACTCATTGCCACAACCACGCTGTCGGCCTGCCTGAACGAGGACACACGCGACCGCCTGGGCAGCGACGAAACCTACGCTGACGCATCCAGTCTGATGCTGAACACGGTGGCTACACTCTACAATTACATTGGCGGCCACGAAGAAAGTCAAGGCTTGCAGGGCACCTACAACGGCGTTTACGACCTCAACACCTTCACAACCGATGAGGCTATGCTGCCCACCCGGGGCGGCGACTGGTATGACGGAGGATGGTGGCAAAGCCTGTATTTGCACACATGGAAGCCTCGCGACACGCCCTTCTACAACACTTGGTGCTACCTATATAAGGTCATCATGCTGTGCAACTCGTCATTGGAGACGCTCAAGGCGCATGAGTCGATGCTCACAACGGCCCAATATCAAGAGGCAACAGCCGAAGTTAGAGGACTAAGAGCTATGTATTACTTCTATGCCATGGACCTTTTTGGCAACATTCCGCTGGTAACAGATAGCCAAGCAAAGCCTTCTGACGTGGCGCAAGTGCCCCGCAGCCAAACCTTCAACTTTGTTTATGACGAGTTGAGAGACGTAGCTCCCTACCTGAATGAGGCGCACAGCAACCAACAAAACAATTATTACGGCCGCTTCACACGCCCCGTGGCTTACTTTCTGTTGGCCAAACTGGCTCTCAACGCCGAGATTTACAGCGACGATAACTGGACCAACGGACGTCAGCCACAAGGCAATAGCATCATGCTGGAGGCCGACGGAAGGAAGCTAAACGCATGGCAAGCCTGCATTACATGGTGTGACAAGCTGAAAGAAGAGGGATATAAGCTGGCCAACGACTACGCTTCCAACTTCTCTATTCACAACGAAACGAGCGAAGAGAACATCTTTATCATCCCGATGGATAAGTATCTGTACACCAATCAATATCAGTATCTCTTCAGAACACGCCATTATAAGCATGGCGGGGCATTGGGCATGGATGCCGAGAACGGCACCTGCGCCACCTTATCTGCCGTCGAAGCCTATGGCTACGGCACCGATTCGCTCGACACCCGCTATAGCATTAACTTCTCAAGCGACACGTTGCGCATAGACGGCAAGGTGGTTACGCTCGACGACGGCACGCCCCTTGTCTACGATCCGCTGGCCGTTCGGCTCGACTTAAAGAACTCTCCTAAGGAGAAAACGGCCGGAGCGAGAATGGCAAAGTATGAAACCGACCGCCAGGCTTTCTTGGATGGCAAGTTGCAAAGCAACGATATAGTGCTCTTCAGATATGCCGATGTAGTGCTGATGAGGGCGGAGGCAATGGCTCGCGACGGGCAAGATGCCGCTCCATATCTCAACGAGATAAGGGCAAGAGTGAATATGCCGGACCGCAAGGCCACACTAGGCAACATACTGAAGGAACGATTGTTGGAGATGATGTGGGAAGGTTGGCGACGCAACGACCTCATTCGCTTTGGCTTGTTTCACAAAGCTTACGACCAAAGACCGCAACAAGCAAATGAGGAAAAGGGGTATACCACGGTCTTCCCCATACCCCAAAGGGTGCTCGACCTCAATCATCTGCTCAAGCAAAACCCTGGTTATCCCACGGAATAAGGGGCATAAAGCCACCCAGCATCTACATTGTTAATCTCTGTGCGGGTGCTGGTTGATGTCTGAAAGATGGCTAAACATCTATGGTAAGACCATCATAAGGAAAGCAGAAGCCTTTGGGCAAGCGCGCGTTGGTCTCATCGTGCAGCCCAATATCGTGTGCCATATGGATGAAATAGGTGCGCTTGGCCCCTACTCTTCTAGAAAACGCGATGGCATCGTCTACCAACTGATGTGAATGATGGGGCTTCTCAAATCTCAAAGCATTGACAACCAGTGTCTCTACACCATCCAAGTAAGACAATTCCTCATCATGAATGGTCTTCATATCGGTTATATAGGCCAGCTTGCCAAACCTATATCCCAAGATAGGAAGCTTGTCATGCATCACCTCGATGGGCATTACCTCGATGGAGCCTACCTTAAAAGACACATGCTTAGCTATGACATGAAGCGACAATTTAGGTACTCCGGGATATAAATGTTCTTCAAAACAGTAGGGCATAGTATGATGCAAGCCCTGCGAAGTGTGCTCATCCGCATAGATATCTATGTCGCCCAACTTGCAGAGAGGGCGCAAATCGTCTATTCCACCCACATGATCGTAGTGTATATGGGTGAGTAATACGCCGTCTAACTTACGAAAGCTGAGGGGCAAAAACTGCTGTCTGAAGTCCGGGCCACAGTCTATCAAGATGCGGGTATCACCATTTTCCAACAGTGCAGAGGTGCGCAGCCTATGGTCGCGAGGGTCTTTGCTCTTGCAAACCCTGCACGAACAGCCTATGACAGGCACACCGCAAGATGTTCCGGTGCCTAAAAACGTGAGCCTCATCTGATGTTTACCTCCGGATAAATCGTAATGCCGAACCGTGTTTTCACGTCTTTCCGAATAGCATTGCACAAGTTTACCACGTCTTCGCCCTTTGCTCCGCCCAGATTAACCAGCACAAGAGCCTGCTTGTCATGCACTCCGGCCCTGCCAAGTGCCTTACCTTTCCACCCGCACTGGTCTATCATCCAGCCCGCCGGTATCTTTTCGTGGTCGGCATCTATGGTATAATGCGGCATGGCCGGGTATCTTTCAGCCAGCTGCTCATAGGTTTGGCGACTCACAATAGGGTTCATGAAGAAGCTGCCGGCGTTGCCTTGCACCTTAGGATCGGGCAACTTGGCATTGCGAATGTCGATAACCACCTGGCGCAGGTCGGCTGCCGAAGGGTTGGATATGCCCTTCTCAGCCAGCTTGGCGCGTATATTGCCATAATCAAGCCTTGGGCTGAAGGTATCAGAAAGCTGATATGTGACGTGCGTAACCAGATACTTGTTGCGCCACTCCTGCTTGAAGCGACTCTGGCGATAGGCATAATGGCACTCACTCTTGGGTATCTGACACACCTTTCCGGTGCTTATCTCCACCGCTTCTACCTCAACTATCAGGTCGCTTGCCTCTGCTCCGTAGGCTCCGATGTTCTGAACAGCACTGGCACCCACCTCACCCGGAATGATGGAAAGGTTTTCAGCGCCATACAAATTGTGGTTTACACAATAGTCAACCACATCATCCCACAGCACGCCAGAGCCACACTTGATTTGGCAATGGCCCAGGTCTTCTATGCCGGCAATGGCAGAGTGCGCCACGATGCCCTTGAAATCGCCCGTCAGAAGCAGGTTGCTGCCGGAGCCAATGATAAGTAAATCGCTGTCAGAATGCCTGAGCTGCGATGCCACTTCCACCGCATCGGCAGTAGAAGAAAACTCTAAGAACCTGTCACACTTCGCTTCAACGCCAAACGTATTATGGCTCAGCAGACTATAGTTGAGGTATTCTTTCATAATCGGTATATGTATTCGTTAAAACGCGTTCAGCTTTTCAAGGCGCCACTTGCCACCTCTACGTTTAAAGATGAGCTGTGTCTCCAAACCGTTAGAGAGGCCCTTGAATGACAATATCTTGCGATTGCCGTCCTTATATTTCTGCCCGTAGAGGATGTTATACATCACATTGCTGGGTATTTCGGGCAAGAAGCCACTCCATTCAGAGGCTGCTATCTTCATGTTGATAATCTTAGTGTCCTCGCCATTAGGGTCAGGTCCGGAGTAAGGCAATGGGTCTTTCACCTTGCCAGCGCCTTGCGAAGCAAAGAACTTGGGCAAGAATTTAAGGAAAGAAGCATTCGGACTGTCAGAAAAGCCTATGTTGTGAATGGCGCTAAGCATCCAATGACCGTTCTGATGGTCAAAGCAAAACTGCTCGACGGTGCCTTTATTAAGGAATATTCGTTCCACAACCACCGTGTCAATCTTCGTAGATTTGGCCGCCATCATCTGCTTAGGATCGTCGAAGATGAGCGTATAATAGCCTTGCCGTGAGAAGAAGTGGTCAGTTTTCCAATGGTTGCGTGCCATCATCACCGTTTTTCCGCCTGTTGTAACGGGCAATGGGAAGCGCACTCTGCTCTTTTGCAGCTTTCTGTTTGCTATGAAATTAAAGAAGAAATCGTCAAACAACTGGTCGGCAGCTTTAGGCATTGGCGTCTCTGCAATAATCTTTGTAACCGTGTCTGTGTCTGTTGAATCGGTCAAAACAGAGTCAGTTGCGGGCGTGTCTACAACGGCTGCAGGCTTCTTGTCCGTGCATCCTGTAGCAAAAAACATCATCCCTATGCAAGAGAGCACAACTAAATAAACTAATTTTTTCATAAAACCCATGATCTCAAAAACTGCGGCAAAAGTACAATAATATTTCATAACTCGGTCATAAAAAGAAAAAAATCTTCACCCCTTTGGCCTTTTCTCAATTAATATACCTACCTTTGCACCAAATAAATCAATGACTATGTTATTAGAGAAAATAGAATCTATGCTCAAGGAGGTCAGCAGTCTTACGGCCTCTAATGCCGAGGACATTGAGAAACTCCGCTTGAAATATCTTAGTAAGAAAGGTGAAATCAACGCCCTTATGGCAGATTTTCGCAATGTGGCAGCCGACCAAAAGAAGACCGTTGGCATCAAGATCAACGAACTAAAGCAAACAGCCATCAACAAGATTAACGAGCTTAAGGAGCAGGCAGAAGACGCTAAGGCCGAGAGCAATGATATAGATCTCACCCGCACGCCCTATCCCATAGCCCTCGGAACACGCCATCCGCTCACCATAGTGAAGAACGAAATCATCGACATCTTCGCACGTATGGGCTTCACGCTCTATCAAGGTCCGGAGATAGACGATGACAAGCACGTCTTCACCATGCTGAACTTTGCGGCCGACCACCCTGCCCGCGACATGCAAGACACCTTCTTCATTGAGCAGAGCGACCCCAACGACGTGACCAAGAACGTGCTTCTCAGAAGTCATACCAGTGGCGATGAGGCTCACTACATGGAGTCGCATCAACCTCCTATCCGCGTTCTCTGCCCCGGAAGAGTGTATCGCAACGAGGCCATCAGCGCCCGTGCGCACTGCTTCTTCCACCAAGTAGAGGGTCTATATGTAGATAAGGGCGTGAGCTTCACCGACCTTAAGCAGGTGCTTCTCACCTTTGCGCGTGAGATGTTCGGCCCCGACACCAAGATAAGACTGCGTCCCAGCTACTTCCCCTTCACCGAGCCAAGTGCCGAAATGGACATTTCGTGCAACATCTGTGGCGGTAAAGGCTGTGGCTTCTGCAAGCATACAGGCTGGGTAGAGATACTGGGCTGCGGCATGGTAGACCCACACGACCTGGCTGCCTGCGGCATAGACCCTGACGTTTATACGGGTTACGCCTTCGGAATGGGTGTAGAACGCATCACCAACCTGAAGTATAGGGTGGCCGACCTACGCATGTTCTCTGAGAACGACACACGCTTCTTGCGTGAGTTTGAGTCGGCCTACTAACGTTATGGCCCTGCAAGAGCGCATTGGCAACCGCCTCTTGCTCAGCAAGCTAAGCGCTCATTATGCCTGCCGGGCATTCACTTCATAAGGCAAAAAACATATCCCCACTCAACGCTATCGTGCATAACGTTGGGTGGGGATTATTGTTTTCCGGCTCCGCCTACATCTTCCGGCAGAGCGGTCAGAGTGTTTTCTCACTGCCGGCAGCCTCATAGGCGTGGTAGATGCGCACCACATCGTCTATCGAAACGCCCAACAGCCGCATCTGCCTGAACACTTCCGGCAGCGTGCCATGGGCAAAAGCCTCGCGCCGGGCCTCGCGTATACGCTCGCAGGCGCCATAACTTACAAAATAGCCCAACCCTCTTTTGTTGTATATGATGCCCTCGCGGGCCAACTGGTCGTATGCCTTCACGGCCGTATTGGCGTTCACGCCAAGGCGCACGGCATACTCTCTCACGCTGGGAATGCGACTCTCATCGGCATAGACATGGGCCAGAATCTCATCGCTCAGACGGTCGGCTATCTGCAAATATATTGCTTTATCGTTGTTAAAAGCCATGTATGCCCACTCCGCTTTATTTACCCGTGAGCTTAAGCCTACTGGTATCAATGTTGCCTGCGCCCGCAATATGCTGCGAAAGAGTCTTCAGATCGCCGCTCAGCGCTACGTTGCCGGAGCCCATAATGCTTATCGTGGCTTGGTTGCAGTCATTAAACGACAGGGCCACATTGCCACTTCCCATTATCGTAACATCTGTCTTGCCAACATGGGCCATGCCAGACTTCACGTCGCCGGCACCTGCTATGGAGAAGCTTGCCGCGGAAGCGGAGATGATCTTGGCCGTCATTTCGCCCGAACCGTGTGAAACAAAGCTGAAGCCTTGCTTGCATCTGAGGTTCTGCATATCCAGTTCGCCGGCGCCATCCATACTCACTTGGAGCGACTTATTGCATTCCACGTTCTTCAAGTCTACCTCACCGCTGCCCGCGCACCGTATATCCAGCCCGTCAAGGTGCAGGTCGTTCATCGCCTTAAAGGAGCCCGAAGAGTTAATCAACAACTTATTCAGATCGGGAGCTGACACTATCACCTCTACGTCATCATCCCAGCCCTTGTCTCCGAACGTCAAAAAGCCGCGGCGTGTACGCTGTTTTACGGGGCGCACATAAAGCACTCCGTTATCTGTTGTCACGCTAATCTTTTCGCGGTCATTAGGTTCTACTCTCAGCTTCACGCCCACATTGTCGGCCTGAGTGAAGCGTACGGTGCAGGGAACATCCACTTCTATTTGATTGAATTTGCCCACCTGAACGGCATAATCCTTGGGTTCTCCATTGCTCACGTTCTTTTCTATCTTGCAGCTACTCATGGTTACCATAGCAGCCACAGCCATTACTAAACACGAAATGAATTTCATTGTCTTACCTCCTACTTTGTTTGTTAATGTTAGTATATATATAAGGTATCGTTTTTCACCAGTTAAACCACTTGTTGCGTATCACTTCCAGACGCTTATATCGCTTGAAGGCGAACCAGAAGCAGAAAACTATGGCTGCCACAAGCAGCGTGATCACGGCTATTCGCATTGGCGTGGGATACATAACCACATGGTATTGGCTATCTTGAATCATCTTCAGAGCAAACAGCGAAGCGAAAGAAACAGCTGAGAAGAAGACCATTGACACTGCCTGCCAGAACAAAACGGAGAAGATGAAGGGGTGTTTGCGGAACAAACTGCCCGTGAGCAGGAAGCCGGCATGGACGAAAAGAATGATAAGAAGCGAACCTATACCGGAAGGAACACCAATAAGTTCGGCTGTGTTAGCATCCATACAAAACTCTGTCAAGGCCAGTTCGGCTAAGTCGGAGTGCACAATAAGCATCAGAACAAACTGTGCCAGGTCGCCAGCGACGAAGCCCAAGAAGAAAGCAGCCATGCCGCCGAACGTCAGCACTACATATCTTGACAGAAACTTTTCGCCATTCGTGGCCGGGAGCATCAGGTTGTTGATGAGCGCCTGACGGCTTCGGATGTTGCTGAAGATGAACGATCCGCACACCATAAAGTATACCGCGAGTGCCAGCTCGGCCACATTCGTAGCCTCGCTTGCCGTAGAAACGCCCAGCATCCAGCCAAAGAGCTGAGAGGAGACGGGGATAATCATGCCCGCTACAGCCAGTCCGAGCAAGTGACTCTTATTCATCACTAACTCAAGGCGCATCACCTTGCCTAATCTATTTATATCCATAACTATTTACTTGAATGTTTGATGTGATAACAAATCTATCCCTCTGTAAGGCCATGCCATTAGTTGCGCACCTTGCCCAGCGTCACGGCGTTGAACAAAAGCTCCAGGTTGACGGCCGTTTCCGGTCCGTCCTTGCGGAAGGAAACCGTGGCATTGCCCTGAAGGGTGGGCTCTGAGTAGAGCACATCTGGGGCTTGTTGCTGCGATTTGAGGTAGTTGAAGGAATAAGTATCAGCTATTTCGCTCATGCTATGATTGAACAACACGCGGCCATTGTCGATGATAACCACGGCATCGAGCAACGTCTCAACGTCGTGTACCTGATGGGTTGAGATGACCAGCGTGCGACTTTCGTCCATCGCTCCGGCTATCACCTGCCGGAAAAGCTCCTTAGAGGGTATGTCCAGACCATTGGTAGGCTCATCCATCAACAGTATCTTCGTGCCCGTGGCTAGGGCAAAACTCATGTACACCTTCTTCTTCTGTCCCATCGAAAGTTGCTTCAGGTCGGGCGCCGAAGGCATCTCGAAACGATCCAGACACTGCCTGAGCAACTGCTCGCTGAAGCGCGGATAGAAGCAGGTCATCATGTGCACAAGTTCGCGAAACGACATGTTGGGTAGGTTATACTCCTCTGGCACGATGTATATGTCTTGCAACAACTCCGGCGTCCGGCACTTCATTTCGTGACCGTCTATGTGTATCTGTCCGTCTTGGGGTATGAGCAAGCCACTCATCAAGTATAGCAAAGTAGACTTGCCTGCGCCGTTCTTGCCCAATAAGCCGCATATCTGACCTTCGCCCAACGTCAGGTTGAGGCCATTGAATACCTGTTGCCTGCCTCCCCGGTAATGGTACTTTAAGTTTCTTACTTCTATCATCTCGTTTGTAATATTTGGGGTTTAAATATAGTGTACTACCATACTAGTACACCGCAAAGGTAATATCCAGTGCTCAAAAAAGCAATAGAAAAGGATGAAAAAATGCGTTTGGTGGCAAATATTTAACAATATGAAAGTCTAAGAGCCTACTATTTTGCATCTGTTAACCATTTTATATTCTCGCTTTGTGCCATAGAAGGGTACTCGGAAGTGAATATTCTACTCAACTATAACCATGGGGATAGAAGACCGGAACAATCTAAAGGCAGAGAAAGACGATGCGAGCAGACGCGCATAACGGGCATTGATGGATGCCGTAAGAGCGTTGAAAAAAGTTTACTGTAAGTGTTTTCCTTTCCCACAATGGGCATTTTGCCTTTCAAAAAGCATGTTTTCGCATCGCAAAAAGCACTATTTGTTAAAGCAATAAGCATCTTTTTGCGACGCGAAAACAAGGGCTTAGCTATACGTTTGATGCTCAGCGACTTACGAAAAGCATCTCATCTGATAGCAAAAAACAACGATATAAGAAAATTGTTTACAACAATAGAGTGCCCTGACTAGGTTTTCTCATCATCAAAGCACTCAACTTCAGCCAGTAAACGCCCCCACGCTGACGGCCGCCACAGCATGAAAGCTGCTACCTGACAAGGTGCTTCTTGAGCCAAACCATGTGCCCATACTCCGTAGCTTCGCTAGTCCAGTGCTCGTTGATGGGGGTTATGAGACTTTCCTTGGGACACTTGAGCGTGTTCCACACGGCATAGCTTGTGGTGGGAGGGCACGCATTGTCATTATATCCCCACGTCATGTAGACGGGACATGTGATGTGCCGGGCGAAGTTAACCACGTCATAGTAAGCCAGAGTCTTGATATTGCCGGGTGTGAGCAACCCACGCATCTTGTTGAAGTGTGGGTAACCGCCCGTACGTCCGGGCTCTACATAGGCTGCCATATCACTTAAGGCGGGATGATTGACGATGCACTGCGTGACGCGAGGGTCTAGTCCGGCTGCCACGATAGACAGCGCCCCACCCTGACTGCCTCCTTGCACAGCGAGATTCTTGCCATCCCACTGTGGCAATGAGGTGAGAAGGTCGAGGCAACGCACCAGACCCAGATATACATGGTGCATATAATAGCGGTCGCGATTGTCTATTCCGCTCTCCAGATAGCCCGTATCACCACCGTTGAAGGCATGGCTCACATCACTAAACACCGACTGTGGCAGGCGCGGATCGAGGCCGTGTATCTCTGTCTCGAGACGTATGAAGCCGTTTTCGGCATAATATTTATGGCGAAGAGGTTCTTTAATGGTCTTGACACCGGCTCCGGGAGGGCACAAAACGGCCGGGCAAGTGCCACTCTTGGCATTCTTGGGCAAAAACAGATAGCCATAAAGAGAGTAGTTGCGATCTATCTTCAGCTTGATGAGATAGCAGTCTATCTTGTCGGTTGTGTATTCCTTGGCCGGCTCTTGCGTGTAGCTGAGGTCTTGCTGCTGCCGCATCTGGCTGATACTGTTTTGCCAGAAAGAAGTGAAGTCGGCTGGTTCTTGCGTCCACGGGCGTATTTTGTCTACCGAGAAGCCCACTTTTACGTGATGCAGATAGGTTACGCTGTCTACCGTAACACTCAGGCGGAGGTCACGAAAACCAGGTGTGGAGCGTGTGCCCATGTCTATCTTGGCACGTCCGTTTTTGAGTTTCACGCTGCCCTGATGGTCGGCTTCCAGCATGTCGTTGGCTATTGTGTATTTCACAACGCCATCGCGCGGAATGCCGTATTTGTAAAATTGCACCTCTATGGTGGCCTTCTCGCCCGCCTTATAGAGCCAGTCGGCGTGGTCGGGCACCGTAACAAAGAGGTAATCGCTGCGGTAGGGATAGTTTTCGGCATGGATTTGAGCCCATGACAAGAACAAAAGGAGTAATAAAAATACGCGTTGTTTCATGTTTTATGATTTTAATAGATTTGCTTATAGTTGTTTGTTAAGCGCTCTTAGGGAGCAGTTGCAAGGGCCAGGGGGGCATAACAAACCCACCTGACGGGCACGTCGGATGGCAAAAGCCACATGCCGACATGCCCAAGCAAGCTGGTTAGGGGTGCTTACATATCCTCGGCAAAGAGCGGATCCTCCGGCATGACCATCACAGGCTTCTGCTCTGACGCTTTCAGAATGTTTTCGGGAACGTACTTCTTGTTCACAACCAGGCGGAACATATACTCATTAAACCACCGGTTGGTCATGATGAGACAGCCTTTCTGTCCGTAGTCGGGGCCCCAACTGTTTTCTACTTTCCACTTCACGGGATTGCCTTGGGCATCCAAGTCAACGGCCGTGAGCGTCATGGCATGGGTGCTGCCCGAGTCAAAAGTGGTGATACGGTCGGCCTTGTTCATGGGGAAGGTGGTGCCGAAGAGTGAGGCGTAGTCGTAGTTTTGGGTGTCGAGATAGCCACGTTTGCGGTCTAGCTGCTTGCCCACGTCATAGCTTGAATACATCTTGGCACTGTCCTTGAGCGACGAGATGGCCATCTTGGCGATGTCTTCCATAGGCAGATTGATGTATTTCCAGTTATGCCCGTCGTACGTATGGCGGTCATACTCCACCTCATAGGTCTTGTAATAAGGCCTGCGCGGATCGTTCATGGCCATGATAAAGGTGCCGTTGAGCTTACCGCCCACGCACTCTTGATAAAATTCCTGGGGAGTATAGGTCTTGGGATTGCCCACGGGCTTGCCGTTCTTATCATGGAAGGCGTAAGTGAATTGCTTGACGGGGGTGCCCAAGGTGAGGGTCAGCATGTGATAAATGGTGGAGAGCATCTGCGTTTTACGGGCCTGTATGGCCTCTTTCTGCTTCTTTTGCAGCACCATGTTGCGCAGTTCAAGTCCATACTCACGCAGTTTGGAAGACACGAGGCGTGCCATGCGCGAGGTGTTATCGGCAGAATAGGTCTCGGGCATCACCTCCATGGGCACAAGACCATACTTCTCTGACAGGTCGGCAACGCCGCAGAAGGTGCCTCCGTCGTTGATGGGCGACTTAAAGAAGAAGCGCATCCGCTCACTGTCCATAGGCTCCTTGGCATTGTCTATAACGCCTTGCAACATGAGATTGGCCTTCTCCAGTTGGTCGTAAAAGAAGAGATAGGCCTGCGAAAATTCCACCCTGAGCGAGTCTTTGTGCGCCCGGGCAAAGTTGGCTCTCAGCACATTGAGGCCGGAGAAGAGCCAGCAGCGCCCCGAACTCTTCTGGTTATGGATGCTCTGCTTGGGCGTCTCTACGCTGAAGTAGGTGTCTATCGAGCCTTGGTTGGCATAGTTTTGGGCCAGGTCGTCGATGGAGTTGGTGGCTATGGCATTGGCTAATGCCTTGGAAGAGGGTGTGGCCTGACACTCGGTCTCCATCTGCTTGAGCATCTTACTGCTGATGCCTCCGCCGGGAGTTTGCGCGTTTGCAGGCAGAGCCAGCAAGACTGAGAAAAACAAGATAGCTTTAGGTGTGTTCATTGATGATGATTTTTTGATTTTATATATTTGGCTTCAAAATTACAATATTTTTCTTATATACACAAAACGGGACGTTTTCAAAAGTAGAAAACCGCATTAAATTAATGTTAAATACTCTATGGGGAGTATATATGATGTTTATTTTTTACTTATCTTTGAGGCGAAATATCAACAACTTAATAAGTAATAACATCATGAAAATCGGTATTCCAAAAGAAATCAAGGACAATGAGAACCGCGTGGGCATGACTCCTGCGGGCGTTGCTGAGTTGAAAAAGCACGGACACACCGTGTATGTGCAACACACGGCAGGTGAGAACAGCGGCTTTAAAGACGACGATTATGTGAAGGTAGGGGCTGAAATACTTCCCGACATCAAGGATGTGTATGCTCAGGCTGACATGATTGTGAAGGTAAAGGAGCCTATTGAGCCGGAATATGACCTTGTAAGGAAAGACCAACTGCTCTTTACTTACTTCCACTTTGCATGTGACAAGCCTCTCACGGAGGCCATGATCAAGAGCGGGGCCGTGTGCCTGGCTTACGAAACCGTGCAGAAGGCTGACCGGTCATTGCCATTGCTGGTGCCTATGAGCGAGGTGGCAGGACGCATGGCAGCTCTCAACGGGGCCTACTATCTGCAAAAAACCAAGGGCGGAAAGGGCAAACTGGTGAGCGGTGTGCCCGGTGTGAAGCCTACAAAGGTGCTCGTGCTGGGCGGAGGTACCGTAGGAGAGGCTGCCGCACGCATGGCGGCAGGTATGGGAGCTGACGTTATCATCGCCGACATATCACTGCCCAGGCTCAGACAACTGGAGATGGAGCTGCCCGCAAACGTGCATGCGCTCTACTCTAGCGAGCATAACATCGTGAAAGAACTGCCTGACGTAGACATCGTGATAGGCTCTGTGCTGGTGCCGGGAGATAAAACTCCGCACCTGATTACGCGCGACATGCTGAAGATAATGGAGAAAGGCACGGTGCTGGTGGATGTTGCCATCGACCAGGGAGGCTGTTTCGAAACATCACATCCCACTTCTCACACTCATCCTGTATATGAAGTAGACGGAATAGTGCATTATTGCGTAGCCAATATACCGGGTGCGGTGCCTTATACATCTACTATGGCTCTCACAAACGCTACATTGAGGTATGCCGTAGCATTGGCTGACAAAGGCTGGGAAAAGGCTTGCAAAGAAGACGAAAGCCTGTATAAGGGACTGAACATCGTGAAAGGCGACGTTACTTATAAGGCTGTGGCTGACGTGTGGGGCCTGCCTTATAAGCCTGTAAAGCTCTGAATGAAATCTGAAACAACAGACGTGACATAACAAAAACGAATGGACAATGCTCATAAAGGAGCTTGCCCATTCGTTTTATTTTATTCTTTTGACCCAAGAAACCGGGCTCTCAGGAAGGCAAAAGGCTATATCTGCTTAAATGTCAACGCATTGCCGTTGGTGTGCTTGCCTATAGATATAGTTGAGCCGGCATTCACATCACCACTCAGAATGAGCTCGCACAGACCGTCTTCAATATAGTTCTGTATGGCTCTCTTCAGCGGACGGGCACCGAACTGCACGTCATAGCCTTTGGAAGCGACGAACTCTTTGGCCTTGTCGGTGATGGTGAGATGATAGCCAAGCGTCTCTACGCGCTTGAAAAGTCCTCGCAGCTCAATATCTATAATGCGCTTGATAGCCTCAAGATCGAGTTGGTCGAAGGTGATAATCTCGTCCAGACGGTTCAGGAACTCGGGTGCAAACTGCTTGCTGAGGCTCTTTTGTATGATAGAGCGGGCATATTCCTTGTCCTTCTCAGTCTGTGTGAGGGCGTTGAAATTGCCTGCGGTGAAGCCAACGCCACGTCCGAACTCCTTCAGCTGGCGCGTTCCGGCATTCGACGTCATGATGATGACGGTGTTGCGGAAATCAACCAGCCGGCCGTTTCCATCGGTAAGGCGACCTTCGTCAAGCACTTGCAACAAGAGATTAAACACATTGCCGTGTGCCTTTTCTATCTCATCGAGCAGAACAATGGAGTAAGGATGCCTCCTAACTTGCTCTGTGAGCTGTCCGCCCTCCTCATATCCGACGTAGCCTGGAGGCGCTCCGATGAGGCGAGAAACGTTGAAGCTCTCGGTATACTCACTCATGTCTATACGTATCAAGGCATCGGTTGAGCCGAACATATACTCTGCCAGCTTCTTGGCAAGATAGGTTTTGCCTACTCCGGTTGGCCCCAGGAACATGAAAGCACCTATAGGATGATTGGGATCTTTAAGGCCTACGCGGTTGCGTTGTATAGCTTTCACCATCTTTTCAATAGCCGAATCCTGCGCAATAACCTCTTTCTTCAGCTCTGTAGCCATATTCTTGAGCCTCAGACCTTCGGCTTGCTTCATACGCTGCACGGGCACACCGGTCATCATAGAGACCACATCTGCCACGTCATCCTCTGAGATTTTCTCTCTCGAACCAGTCTCGCCTTTGGCCCAACTGTCCTGAAGTTGCTGCAAATTGCGCTCCAATTCGGTTTGCTTGTCACGGTAACTGGCAGCCAATTCAAAGTTCTGGTTCTGCACAGCCTTCTGCTTTTTGAGTTTGATTTCCTCAATCTCTTTCTGCATATTGACAATCTCTGGAGGCATTTCAGCATGTTGCAGATGAACTCGCGAGCCCACTTCGTCGAGTGCATCAATGGCTTTATCGGGGAAGAAGCGGTCGGTGAGGTATCTGTCGGTAAGGTTGACACAAGCCGCAAGTGCCTCGTCGGTGTAGCTCACATGATGATGTTCCTCGTATCTTTCCTTGATGTTATTGAGTATCTGCAACGTTTCGTCCTTGGTGGTAGGCTCAATGAGAACCTTCTGAAAACGTCTTTCAAGGGCTCCATCCTTCTCTATTGAGTTGCGATATTCATCGAGTGTGGTCGCGCCTATGCACTGTATGGTACCCCTAGCCAACGCGGGCTTGAGGATATTTGCGGCATCCATAGAGCCCGGAGCCGATCCTGCGCCGATGAGAGTGTGTATCTCGTCGATGAAGATGATGATGTCTGGGTTCTGTTCTATCTCCTTAATGAGGGTGCGAATGCGTTCCTCAAACTGTCCGCGATACTTTGTTCCGGCCACCACAGATGTCATATCAAGTGAAATGACACGCTTGTTGAACAACGCAGGCGAGGTTTTGTGCTTGACAATAAGCTGTGCCAAGCCTTCAACAATGGCGCTCTTGCCCACTCCGGGCTCGCCTATGAGGATGGGATTGTTCTTCTTTCGGCGTCCCAGAATTTCGGTTACGCGCATAATCTCACGTTCCCGACCCACAACAGGGTCTAGCTTACCCTCTGATGCAGCCTTTGTGAGGTCGATACCAAAGTTATCTAGTGCCGGTGTTTTGCCTGCCGGACGTTGCGTACGCGTTGCCGAAGGCGACGAACCAGACGTCTGCGACCCGCCACCTTGCGAATGTAGCATCGGATCATCATCCATTTCCTCTTCGTCTTCATCGGGTAATCCGAGCCCATCTTGCGATTTACCGGCCTTTTTATGAAGATAATCCCTAGCCGTTTCGTAGTCTAAGTCGTTGCTTTCCAACACTTGCTTGGCTCCATTATCCACATGATCGTGCAGTATAGCTAATAAAAGATGCTGCAAATCAACTATCTGCGAGTGATCTAATCGTGCCTCCAACACGGCCAAACGAAGAATATTATTGGCCTGTTCGTTGAGAAGCATATCTGAAGATACCAGCATTTTGCCATTGTCTGCGTCTTTTATCTTTTCCTCTAGTTCTCTTTTGATTTCAGGCAAGTTAAGATGCAGCAGGTCAAATAAGTCTTTTACAATGCCTGCTTTTTCTCTCAATATACCTAATAAGATATGTTCGGGGCCGACAGACGTACTTGCCAGCCGCTCTGCCTCCTCCTTTCCGAATGAAAGAACCTCTGAAACTTTTGGAGAGAATTGATTCATCATATATATCCTCCTAATAATCTTTCTACTTAAAATACGTATTGTTATAATTCTATCGGTGGTTAAATTAACAAATGACGTGCCATTGTCACTTCAAGGAAAAGCTGTCACTGTTATCCTAACAAAATAGTCTGAGAATGTGACATGATGGCAGAATCATTACTACTATAATAAGGTTAGAGGATTAAAGAGCCTCATCTTCTGGTTGATGAAGGCTCTTTTTCACCTTCGGCATGTGCTTCTTATGCCGCAACCATGCCTGTTTTCGTTCCTCGTAGTCTTCGCGATGACGCTCAAGATAATTATCCGCCATTTACTTTGAGTTGAACTTACTGTATATAACCGACAGTTTTATAGCCTGATTAGGATTGGCTGAGCCTCCCACCAATCGGGTATTTGTCATCGACATATCATGGGTTACCGTCGTCAACGTACTGGTTCCATAAGCGTCAGTGGTATATGTGGTAGTCACCGGAACCACAACAGCCTTATTCCAGTTGGCACTTATCTCGCCATTTCTGCGGGCCTTAATCATTGCATTGACCAGTCCGGAGATGTTATTGAATAGATATATGTTGTGATTAGACTCGCTTGAGAAGAACGACAAAAACGAAGTCTGATAGTCAGCTATCTTATCTTGAGCGAAGAAACTCTTTAAGCTATCCTCCGGAAGGATGAGTAATGTTGTCGGGGCAGGCAACTCATACTTACTGGCAGACAGGTTGTTCAAACGCGTAAGGGTGAGCTTTGCCGTGTTGATGGAGTCATTCTCATGTCCATTTACTATCTCGTCTATAGGCAGAGTAACCTCCGTAAACAAACCAGCGGGGGTCTTCAGATAAGTGCAAGTGTTGTCAGCAGCCAACTGCTTCAGCCGTCCGCCATCGTTAGAGAACGTAGTTGTTTGCAGCACTTCCTCGGTTCCGGTAAACGAAGTGGTACCAACCGAAGTGGTGCTATCATTCTTGTATCTGAAGAAAATATTAATCTGACTCGTACTGATATATGCCATTGAACCTATGCCATTGGTTATCTTGAAGTAGAAACCAGGCATAACATTGTGTATCAACTTCCAAGAATTGCGGAAATTCTCTGGGTTTTCGTAATACTTACGCAACAGATAGGTGCCATAATTGTTATATGTTACACCGTTTTTGTCAGTATATGGTTTATTCAAACGTATGCGAATGCGCGGCTGAAAAGTACTTAAGTTTCTGATAGAGTCTTTCTCTGTAAGGTCGGCGAGGGTATACGAGCGAGAAATCTTAACGCCATTCTCACGGAGATAGCCATTTTTCTCAGGGTCGAAATCCGACTGATAGTTAGCCGCATCCTCCTCTACGGGATGGTCTAATTCATCAACATTCAGCTTCATCTGTGCCAAAGAGTCGCCATAACAAGAAGAATAATAGAGCCTGATGTCACAAGAATCGGCTACTATCTCACCATCCTTACGGCTTATGATATTGTCTTCTGCCGGGAGAGTAAACCCTTCCAGGGTATGAAACTGAACCATATAGTTGGCCGTGACGGTTGCTCCTGTTTCCGGATCCTTCACTTTTCCTAAATATCCGATAGTATTTCGTGCCACAACAGGGCCCGATTCGATTGTCCTGCTAGCGACATTGAACGTGTCGGCAAACACCGACAACTTATCCATATTGTCTATTAGAGAGGTTCCTATTGTATCGGTCGTGTCATCGCATGACATGAATGAAACAGCCATGACAGCCATACAAAGCAGCAACGACCTTGATGTGCGCATAAGGTTCATACAAAATCTTCTTTTCACTATAAATTGCTAATACTTTATCAACTCTCTAAATAAACTGCCAAATGGCCCGATTATTGCATCGAGCCATCTATTAGTTCATTATAGAATGCAGAATAACCATCTTTCACCTTATCGCTTTCAAGATGGATAAGCAATGGCTTCTTCACGCTTTCCACATATTTCATCAGCTCTGGCTCCACATCCCGACCCATCGCAACTACGCCATCAGAATAGTCTATAGCCAGTTTTCCAAGCTCAAGTGCATCAAACGTATCCTTATACTTAGATAACAGCTTGCTCTTAGCACTGCGAAATTCCAGGCAAGACTTGAAGTTTGCGCCCAAATTACATTCGGGCTGCTCATGGAAAAGCGATGTTATAATCTTAGAGTTGGCAAATTGCGGCTCGTCTTTATAGGCTGTTTTCACGTAAAAGGGAACCACTGCGCTCATCCATCCTTGGCAATGAATAATGTCAGGAGTCCATCTCAGCTTCTTGACAGTCTCCAAAACGCCACGCGCGAAGAATATAGCCCGCTCGCCATTGTCTGCAAAATCATTTCCGTTTTCATCCTTTGTCATCGCCGTACGCTTCTGGAAGTAGTCTTCATTATCTATGAAGTAAACCTGTATACGGCTTTGCGGAAGTGTAGCTACCTTAATAATAAGCGGGTGATCGGTATCATCAATGATCAAATTCATACCCGAAAGCCTTATCACTTCGTGCAGCTGCCCCCTACGCTCGTTAATATTCCCCCACTTGGGCATAAAGGTTCTGATTTCAAATCCGGCTTCCTGCATTTTATTGGGCATCTCATTACCCATCTGAGACATCTCGGAATCGGGCACGTATGGTGCAATTTCTTGATTAATAAATAATACTTTCTTTCCCATCTTATTATAATTAATGATGCAAAGTTACAAAAAAATATCGATATTTCTTTCCTCTTTTAACAAAAAAGTTGTTACTTTGCACGCGTTTTGGCGGCCTTTCCGCCAGAAAGGATTATTTATATGAAAGTTTTTGATAAGATTGTAGACCTTCAGAACGAACTTTTCGATCTCCGCAAAGAAGGCAAAACTGTTGGTTTAGTACCTACAATGGGTGCGCTTCATGAGGGGCACGGCTCTCTCATCAAACGTAGCGCGAAGGATAACGATGTTACCGTGGTGTCTGTTTTCCTCAATCCCACTCAATTCAATGACAAGTCAGACCTGGAACGTTATCCCCGAAACCTGAAAGCAGATTGCAAATTAGCAGAGGAATGCGGCGCTCAGATTGTCTTTGCGCCATCAGTTAACGAGATGTATCCCACACCCGACACCCGTCATTTTGATTTTCCGCCACAGACAACTGTTATGGAAGGCGCAAAGCGTCCGGGCCATTTCAACGGCGTTTGCCAAGTTGTCAGCCGACTGTTCTATATCGTTCGCCCCGACAGAGCATACTTCGGAGAGAAGGACTGGCAGCAGATAGCAGTAGTAAAGCGCTTGGTGAAGTACATCAACGTGCCTGTTCAGATTGTTGAATGTCCTATCGTACGCGAGAAGGACGGCTTGGCCATGAGCTCGCGCAACTCACTTCTGACACCCGAAGAGCGCGCCATAGCTCCCAATATATACAAAGCTCTCAAAGAGAGTGTAGACTTCGCTAAGACGCACACGGTAAAAGAGACCCACGACAAGGTGGTTAACGACATCAATGCCATTGACGGTTTGGAAGTAGAATACTTTGAGATTGTCGACGGCAACACCCTATTGGATGTCAACGACTGGGCTGACAGCAACTACATAGTAGGCTGCATAACCGTCTACTGTGGCAAGACTCCTATCCGACTCATAGATCATATTAAGTATAAAGAGTAATATTCTTTCTGTGTTATGCAAATAGAAGTACTAAAAAGCAAGTTGCATTGCGTGAAGGTTACCGAGGCTAACCTTAATTATATGGGCAGTATCACCATTGACGAAGACTTGATGGACGCTGCCGAGCTTATTGCCGGCGAAAAGGTTCAGATAGTCAACAACAACAATGGAGAGCGTTTCGAAACCTATATTATAAAAGGCAAGCGGGGCTCGGGCTGCATTTGCCTGAACGGAGCAGCCGCCCGCAAGGCGCAGGTAGGTGACACCGTCATCATCATAGCCTATGCTTTAATGGATTTCGAGGAGGCAAAGCACTATCATCCGGTAGTGGTTTTCCCCAAAGAAGGCAACAAACTATAAGCCTTTTCTGATATATCTCGAAGCTAAGCATCAACAAATTGCTCTAAAGTATTAAGACTCTCTCTCGGTATAAGTAGCACATCCCTTATACCGAGAGAGATTTTTTTTCAGCAAAAGAGCCTGGGCAGTCAACAGTAACTTCCCTACTTCCCGGCCATCTTCGCTATTCTACGCTTCTGTTCTTTTGTCTCTAAGGCATTCCTAAACAAATGTTTATTCATGACAATAAGTCAAACTATCTCTGCAAGGCACTTGCATTATCAAGAAAAATAGCTATCTTTGCACTATAAAGATTTGTATTATGAACGTCAACATTGCAGAAGAGATAACCCGACAAGATGATTTTGTCTTCACAAACGACATAAGCATGGCAACCGAAAGAAAGTTGCACAACTATGTTCTGCACATCTTTGTTCAATCAGGATCATTTTCTTTCAGAATCGGAGCCAATGGCTTCAGCGCCACAGCGCCCAGCGTTATCATCATTCCCAGTGGTGATATACCTTGGAACATCAGGCCTTCAGCCGATTTCAAGATTGTAGGCTTGTTCATATCCGACCATTACATGCAGCTGCACATGCCCAAGATAGACTATCACACCACCTGTATGCTGTCGTTTCTAGAAAATCCTGTGCTGCCCATAACAAGCGAGGAGCTTTCTTTCTGCCTATCTGTAGTCAAGACCATCAAATATCGTTACGAGCAAACAGGGCACACTTTCTATCATGAGGTACTGGCCGATTCTGTTCATCAGTTGGTATACGACATCATGAATCTACACTCCCAAAAGCGCGAAAGAAAGCTGAGCAACGCACCACAAAGCATGCGTTTGTTCCGTAACTTCATACATCTGCTCGAAGAAAGAAACTTCATGACCAACCGTGAAGTGAGCTATTATGCCAACATATTATGCATAACGCCCAAGTATCTGTCTGAAGTGTGCCTCAAAGCAAGCGGTCATCCGGCCTCTTACTGGATAGATCGCTTCACGACAGAAGAGATTTCGCGCCAACTGGCAGACGAATCGTTGTCTGTAGCCGATATCTGCGAGAACCTCAACTTCAAGTCGCTGTCTTACTTCAGCAGATATGTGAAGCAAAGATTGCAGCTCCCTCCCATACAGATACGCAAGCAGATGAACCCCAACGGGGGCATTCCGTCGGCATCCGAAGAATAACCTGAGCCCTGCTTAACGGCCGGACAGACAACCATTTTATATATTATGAAAAAGAATTCTTACTCTACACTGCTTCTCGTTGTATGTCTTTTCGTTGCTGCCTATTTCCTTAAAGGCAACAACCAGTCGCGCTCACAAGAGCCCGTAGAAACATCACAAGGCACCGGCACTACCCCCTCTGAGGGGCAAGAGCAGGTCTCAACCTCTACAGAAGAGGGCGAAGCAGCCGACGCATCATCCACCGACAACGAGTCGCCAGACTTAGATGGCATAGCCCGTTCGGGCAATACAGCCCACCAGCAGATGCTCTATCGACTGGCATACATCTGTGCTTTCAACACAACCAACAAGATACCAGACTGGGTGGGATGGTGTCTTACGGCACAACACACCTCCGGGCCGTACAAAAGAAACGGCATACCGTTTCACGAAGACGACGAAGTAGCCAACTCGCCAACCACTTACGACTATGTGCGTTCGGGCTACGACCGCGGCCACATGTGCCCTTCGGGCGACAATAAATGGAGTGAAACGGCCCAACAACAAAGTTTCCTGATGACAAACATCTGTCCGCAAACACACAGTCTCAACGCCGGCGACTGGAACGAGCTTGAGCAGAAGTGCCGCAAATGGGCCAACATCTACGGAAAGCTATACATTGTGTGCGGCCCCATACTCTACAGAAGCGCGCACAGCCACATTGGCAACGGCGTTACGGTGCCCGAAGCCTTCTTCAAGGTAGTGCTCCGCACGTCGCCAGACACGGCAGCCATAGGCTTTATATACCGCAATGCCGATGGCAACAGGCCCATGGGCGACTACATCAACAGCGTGGATGAGGTGGAAAGAATAACAAACATCAACTTCTTTACATTCCTTCCCAAGGCCACCGAAGCCAAAGTAGAAAGGCGGTGCAGCCTCAACGACTGGCAACAGTAAGGTTGTGAAACGAAAAAATGTGCGTTTTCTTTTGCGCATTCAAAATTAATACCTATCTTTGAGCATATAAAACACTTAAACATACAACTACTATGAATAACATGAATCATTTTAACGAGCTACGCCAATTACTGGCTAAGCAGCGTTACAAAAAGCGTGTGGCGGTGGTTAACGCGGCTAACGAGAACACCTTGCGCGCCGTACAGCTCATCATGGAGGCCGGCATAGCAGATGTAACCCTTGTGGGCAGTTGCAAAGAGGCCGCAGCCTATAAGCCTTTGTCACCTTATCTAGACCACATTCGCATGATAGATGCTGCCGACGACGCATCGGCTGCCGACGCAGCCGTGGCCTGCGCACGCCGCGGCGAAGCCGACGCGCTCATGAAAGGTCATCTCAACACCGACGTGCTACTGCGCGCCTTGCTCAACAAAGAGCACGGTCTGTTGCCACAAGGCAGTGTGATGACGCACATCAGCGTGGCCGAGCTGCCCAACTACCCTAAGCTGCTCTTCTTCTCAGACGCCGCTGTCATACCCTTCCCCAACACCGAGCAGCGACTTGCTCAGGTGGGTTACGTGGTGCGCCTGTGCCATGCGGCAGGCATCAAAGAGCCGCGCGTGGCCCTCATTCACTGCACTGAGAAGAACGACGAGCGCCACTTTCCCTTCTTGAAAGACTATTCGCTCGTCAAGGAAAAGGCATCCGAAGGCTTTTTCGGACAATGCATCATCGACGGTCCGCTAGATTTAAAGACCTCATGCTCACTTACTGCCATGCAGCTCAAGGGCATTCACTCTCCCATACAAGGCGATGCCGATGCCGTTATCATGCCCGACATCGAGTCAGGCAACCTTTTTCACAAAACGCTCACACTCTTTGCACAGGCACGCATGGCCAGTTTGCTGCAAGGTACGGCCGTGCCCGTCGCGCTGTCATCGCGCGGCGACACGCCCGAGAGCAAGTTATATAGTGTTGAGCTGGCCCTGCTGCAGTCGTTTCATGACGAGAACAAAACCTCAATAGCATGAACATACTAGTCATCAACCCTGGCTCTACGTCTACCAAAGTAGCCGTTTATGCCAATGAGAAGCCCATCTTTGTCAGCGACATCACGCACACACGCGAGGAGCTTAGCGGCTTCGGCGACTTCATCGACCAATATACTTTCCGCAAAAATCTTGTTATCGAAGAGGTAAAACGCCACGGCGTGCCTCTTCATTTCGATGCCGTCATGGGCCGTGGAGGGCTGGCCAAGCCCGTAGAGGGCGGCGTCTATGCCATCAACGAGAAGATGCTGGCCGACACACGCAATGCCAAGCACAAGCATGCCTGCGACTTGGGCTGCCTCATAGCCTACGAGATAGCTCACGAATATGGCAACTGCCCCTGTTTTGTTGCCGATCCCGGCTCGGTAGATGAGCTTTCGCCCGAAGCTCATGTGTGCGGTTTGCCGCCTCTGCACCGCATTTGTATATGGCACGCACTCAACCAGAAAGCCATTGCCCGGCGCTTTGCGCGCGAGCACGGCACTACCTACGAGCAGCTCAACCTCATAATATGCCATTTGGGAGGGGGCATATCCATTGCCGCCCATCAGCACGGACGGGCCATCGATGCCAACAACGCGCTAGACGGCGAGGGGCCTTTCTCTCCCGAAAGATCGGGCAGCTTGCCCGTGGCCGACCTCATCAGGCTCTGCTACAGTGGCCAATACACCGAAGAAGAGCTGCTACGCACCATTTCCGGAAGAAGCGGGCTGATAGCCCTTCTTGGCACCAACGACATGCGGGAAATAGAAAAGCGCATACAGCATGGCGACCATCACGCAAAAGAAATAGTAGACGCCATGGTATGGCACATAGCCAAAGCCATAGCAAGCGAGGGCGCCGTGCTGTGCGGCAACCCCGATGCCATATTGCTAACGGGTGGGTTGGCGCGCTCGGCCTACATCATATCAAGCCTCAAGAAGCGCATAGCCTTTATGGCACCCATATATGTTTATCCCGGGGAGAACGAGATGCTGGCTCTTGCCCTCAATGCTTTGAGCGTACTGAAGGGCGACATGCAGGCCAAGACTTACGAATAATCATTAACTCAAAGGGGATGTGGCAGCACGCCGCATCCTCTTTTCTTGTTGCGCAAAGGGCCGTAGCCGGTGCTTTACGCTGTAATATCATTTTGGTCACTTTATTTCTTCTGCTATGGTATTGGGCACCTCTCTGTCTTTCAAAAGTTTGTCCAGACTCTTGAAGGTATAGGCAGCCCGGTCGCGAATAGACGAGTCGCTCAAGAAGCGCTGGCGCAGTTCCATGAGCTTCTGCATGGCATCCGGGTAGATATCAGCATCTATGCGGTCGGCCATCTTCTTTGCGTTGGCAGGCGTAAAGGAGAAGTATTTCATGAGCATAGACTGAAATTGCTTGCGCTGTTGCTCCGTCATGGCAGCCAGTTGGGCATTCATGGCGTTCTTAGCCTTATAGATAATAAACACCAGCTCGTCGGGTTCGCCGCCGCGCTGTCCGTTGTCATACTGCTTTTTATAGTCGAAGTAGCAGTCACAAAAGCCCTTGTCGGCCAGTTCTTTCAGCTCGTCGCGGGCCGGATCTAGCACTCTTCGGCAGAAGTCAGAAAACTTCTTGTAGTTGTTTTCCAGCCTGAGCATCTTTCTGAACTCAATGGTTTTAATGATGGTCCTGCCCTTATCGAGCCACGACTCTATGAACATATAGATGCGTTGGGTGTATCTGTTCTTGCAGGCAAAGACTATCTGCTTGCCCAAACGGTGATAGCCAAAGTCCAGCGACACCAGCCTTTCGGCCACTTCGCGGTCTATCTTCAGAATGGCATATTTGTTATACGACCTGTCTATGGGAATATACACGTCGCAAAGGTTGGTGGCCTTGGTATATTTTCGGCCTTCCTGCGTCTTATAAGGTATCTCTACCGGAATAGACGCCAGCATCTTGAGTGAGTTTCTCAGCTGCGGATAGTGGTTAGGATCAACGCCCAGCTCCTTAAAAGGCAGCTTGATGGGCATTCGTCCGTCTTCATCCAGCTCGTCGGTCTGAAATATTTCCATCTGCCTTCCGCGCTGATTGTTGAGTATTCCGTGCAATATGCTCTGCAAACTCTCTACCACCGACACTAGAATACGTATCTGTATGAGCGAATAGTCATGGCGCATCATCGTCACGGCAATGGGCTGCAAGAGCCACGTCTCCTCCTCTATGGGAATGAGCTCGGTGGATATGTTGGCGCGCTTCAACTCCTTTTTCTTGCCTTTACCCTTGCGCTTTGTCGCAGCAGCCGCTGTGCCCGCCTTTTTTTGAGCAGCCTTGGCACCGGCTGTTGTTGTATTTTTTACTGCCATTTATTGTCGGAATTCATTTGTTTGGCGACAAAGTTAGCATAAAAAATCGAATGTTCAAAGTTTCCGTTCAACTTTCTTTCGGTGGCAACGAGCCGACAGGCTTGCCTCTTCAATCTATATAAATAAATGAAACATAGACCTTTCCGCACTCACCACCTGATGCTACGGGCTTACCGTGGGCAGCCTGTCGCAGCATCGTGACCACTATAATATTTCTTTACATCATACGGGCAAGGTGCACATTTAGGCATTCTCGAAGCAAAGAATCAACCACTTCATATTCTTTAACGTAAAATATTGACTTATAATGATTTACCTTTCTCTCCCCGAAAGCGGTCTCTATGTTCTACGAAAGTGGCCGTTTGAGCTTGCAAAAAGGCCGTTTTCAGCATTCAATAATGCCTATTTCGCAACGCAAAAAGGGTATTCTTACTTTTAGCCGGAGATGCAAAGCCATCGCCAGAAGCGATAAAACATTACAAGAGCGCTATGCTTTCAGCCCATAACGAAGCGTCATCCCTACTTGAAGCGCGCACGGTTTACGAAACTGACGCGTTACTTCAGATAAGGCAATCAAATGAGAATAGACTTTCCGAAAATATTCATAAACTGTCATCACGTGCGTTGTTTGAGTTTATTTTAACGTGAGTTCGATGAATTATAAGTGCTTATAAATTTGGTGATTAGCGA
>SAMEA3663054__coassemble_515_pt1 | contig 43254 bp, 28 predicted proteins | sample SAMEA3663054__metabat2_low_PE_005 | metagenome-assembled genome bin SAMEA3663054 (sample SAMEA3663054) | pig gut metagenome | biome: pig gut; feature: pig-associated habitat; material: faeces | place: France | collected 2012 | reverse complement strand
TTAATGGTTATATCACCAAGACTAGAGCCTGATTCCTATAGAACCATATATGATATTCATATTGGGTATGCCCGTGGTGTGCGAGTTCTCATGCCTGAAGCCCAGCGACATGGTAGGCGAGAGGCCACCGCGCATCTTCCATTGTATGCCGGCATCATAGACAGTTTTCTTCCAGTCGCACCCGCCGATGGTCTGTGCCACGATGAACCGAGCATCTACTGAACCGCCGTCCGTGCTCTTCAAGAATTTGTAAGCCAGTCCTCCACCCAGCGCATTACTGGAAAAATGCGTTTTGGTATTGTCGTCATCATACAGTCCGATGGTACTCTCGTAATGCGCCAAGGCTTGCAGATTGGGCACAAACTCATAGCCCAGATTCTCGTTGATGCCTATTTCCTTGATGTTGTGATAGACGTATGAGCCGGTCATGTTAATCTCCAGGGAGAATTTTCCCAGTGTAGTCTGGCTCTCCTGACCATGCATAGGCACGGCGAGTATGGCGAGAACTGCTATTGCTAATAATTTTTTTTTCATACTGAATGTTATTGGTTCTTATTAGAAATAATATATGTTTAGTATCAAGTAAATGATTTTGCGCTCCTGCTCACTCCATCTTGCCCACCAAATCCTTTATCTCATCGAGGTTGGAGGCTACCTTGATGCCGTCGGTCCACTCGCCCCGCACCATGCCTTGTGCCTTCATGGCGTTGAGCAATGCGATGAGCGGGTTCCAGAAGCCGTTGATGTTATAGAGTATGACGCACTTGTTGTGATAGCCTATGGTGCGGCTTGCAGCCACGGTGAACAGCTCATCGAGCGTGCCAATGCCGCCGGGCAGGGCTATGAACACGTCGGCCTGGGCTATCATCAGGTCTTTGCGGTCGCTCAGATTGTCGCACGGCACCTCTACATCTACCGACTCCGACACTCTTCCACCCTTCTCTATCAGTGAGGGAATAACCCCGATGGTCATGCCACCCGCGCCATGCACGGCGGTGCCCACACACTCCATGAGCCCCGAGTTGCAGCCTCCGAACACCAAGGTGTGGCCTTCTTGTGCCATCCACTCGCCCAACTGTTTGGCCATGTCAAAATATTGATGCGCAATCTTGTTGTTTGCTGAACAGAATATACCTATTTTCATAATGGGCAAAGGTAAGCATAAAATGCTAAAAAACAAAAAATAATGGCACTTTATGCTTGCAACTCGTTTATTTTCATTACCTTTGCAGCCCGATAAAGGAGGCGTACCATCTCGAGGGAATGATGCTGAAGGCATTAGGTGGGAATCGTTTGGTGGTTAGTCTCCTGCATTTTCAGGAAATTAAACATTAAACATTTTGAAGACATTTGAAGAGTTAGGCGTTTCTGAAAATATCAGAAAGGCTATTGAGGAAATGGGCTTTGAACATCCGATGCCCGTTCAAGAGGAAGTTATACCCTATTTACTGGGTAATCGTAATGATGTTATCGCGCTCGCGCAAACCGGTACCGGCAAGACGGCAGCCTTTGGCATACCCCTCTTGCAGCGTGTAGACACAACCAGCAAGGACACCCAGGCCATTGTGCTCAGCCCCACCAGGGAGCTGTGCCTGCAAATAGCCGACGACCTGAACGATTTTTCCAAGTACATACCCCACATGCACATCGCTGCCGTTTACGGCGGTACGTCTATCGAGGCGCAGATACGCACCCTCAGACATGGCGTGCAGATTATTGTGGCAACACCGGGAAGGCTCATCGACCTGATGAAGCGTGGCAAGGCAAAGCTCGATGTTGTGCATAATGTTGTGCTGGATGAGGCCGACGAGATGCTCAACATGGGCTTCCAAGAGAGCATTGAGGAAATATTGTCGGGCGTGCCCGAGGACCGCAACACATTGCTCTTCTCTGCCACAATGAGCAAAGACATAGAGAGAGTGGCCAAGGGCTATCTGCATGACTACAAGGAGATAGTTGTGGGAAGCCGCAATGAGGGTGCCGAAAACGTTAATCATATCTTCTATATGGTGAACGCCAAGGACAAGTATCTGGCCCTGAAACGCGTGGTTGACTATTATCCCAAGATATACGGAATCGTGTTCTGCCGCACCAAGAAGGAAACGCAGGAAGTGGCCGATAAGCTCATACACGACGGATATAACGCTGAGGCACTGCACGGTGACCTCTCGCAGGAGCAGAGAGACCTTACCATGCAGAAGTTTCGCAGCCATCTCACGCAGCTGCTCGTGGCTACCGACGTGGCTGCACGAGGTCTTGACGTAGACGATCTGACACACGTCATCAACTACGGACTGCCCGATGACATAGAGAGCTATACGCACCGAAGCGGACGTACGGGCCGTGCGGGCAAAAGCGGAACATCTATCTCCATCATACACTCGCGCGAGAAGTTCAAGATTAAGCGCATAGAGAAGGAGATCGGCAAGGACTTTGTAGACGGCACATTGCCTACGCCCGAGGAGATATGCAAGAAACAGCTCTATAAGGTGATGGACGACATTATGAAGACTGACGTAGACGAGGAGCAGATAGCGCCTTACATGAAGGAGATAAACCGCCAGTTTGAGTATATGGACAAGGAGGATGTCATCAAGAAGATGGTGTCGGCCACCTTCGGCAGGTTCCTCGACTACTATAAAAATGCGCCCGTGATAGAGAAACCCGCGTCTTCGCGCAAGTCTGACAAGAAACAGGAGCGTGGCGGCAAAGACTCACGTGGCAGCCGAAGAGGCAGCCATAAGGCAGAGAAGGGCTATCAGAGGCTCTTCATCAACTTGGGTAAGGACGATGGCTTCTATCCCGGTGAAATCATGCAGTTTGTAAACCGCTATGTGAAGGGACGGCAAGAAGTGGGCCACATCGACCTGCTGAAGCGCCAGAGCTATATAGAGGTGCCTGAAGGCGACGCCCGTAAGGTGATGAAAGCCCTTGACGGTGCCGTATATAAGGGCCGTAAGGTGCGCTGCAACGATGCCGACAGCCGACTGGACTCGCGTGGCGCAGGAAGAAAGCGCAAGCAGGCTCAGACTGACAATGGTGCACAGCCTTCTCAGCAACGCTTTAAGAAAGATGACTGGCGTGCGCTGATGAACGCCGGCAACCCTACGCTGAAAGGTGAAGAGCCCGACTTCAGTGAGGAGGGATGGGCAAGACGTAAGCCTAAAAAGTAATTTTAAATAAGGTAGAAGGGGCAGGCTGCATTTGCGGTCTGCCCTTTTTATGCTCAATATCCAGCCACCGAAGAGCGCCCCCTTCAGGGAATGTGTCTTGCTTGTTCGTTGCTGCACAAGGATGCAGACGGCCACAAGGGCGCACCCCGCAGTGTTTGCGGTGATGTCCGCAAGCGGAGGCACCCTTCGCCAAATCCCCCTTATGTGCCATAACAAAGCGTTATTTGTTAGCCGGTTCGGTCTCTTTCTTTACCTTTTGCTGAGGCAACAGCAAGTTAAGGACAACACCAACCACGGCACTCAAGCCGATGCCTCCCAGTGTGAAGTTGCCATACGACAGCACGGCACCGCCAATGCCCAACGTAAGCGTTACCGACACGATGATGGTGTTGCGCGTCTGCGACAAATCTACATGATGGTTGATGAGGTTTTGTATGCCCACATTGGCTATGCTGCCAAACAGCAACAACATGATGCCTCCGAGCACGGCAGAGGGTATTGACTGTAAGAATGCCGACAACTTGCCTATCACGGAGAATACAATAGACGTGAAAGCTGCAATGCGAATAACTTGTGGGTCAGTGACTTTTGTGATAGACATGGCACCCGTCACCTCGCTATAGGTGGTTACGGGAGGCCCTCCTAGAAAGCTGGCTGCCATACATGCCAGACCGTCGCCCAGCATGGTGCGGTGCAATCCGGGGTCAGACACAAAGTCTTTCTCGGCCACTGAGCTCACCACATATACATCGCCGATGTGCTCAATGACCGGAGCCAGTGCAACGGGTATCATGTATACAAAGGGCTCCCACTCGAATTGGGGCAGGTGAAAATGGGCGATGGAGGGCGGAAGGGCAAACCATGAGGCCGAGAGCACACCGCTGAAGTCTATCTTGCCCATGCACAACGCAACGACATAGCCCACAATGAGGCCGCACACCACAGGCACCAGCTTGATGAGCCCCTTGCAGAAGGTTAGCACAAGGATGGCCGTTATCAGCGACACGGCGGCCAATAGCCAGTTGGTCTTGGCCATATCCACGGCCGAACCCGACAGCGTGAGACCGATGAGAATGATGACTGGACCAATGACCACAGGCGGAAACAGACGGTTGATGACCTTCTGTCCCTGCCATTTGATGAGAGCGCTCATCACGAAATAAACCAGCGAAACGCCTAAGATGCCGGCCAGAGTGCCCGGCATGCCCCACTGTTTGGAGGCTGCTATGATGGGTGCGATGAAGGCAAAGCTTGACCCTAAGAAGATGGGTACCTTGCCTTTTGTTACCAGATGGAAGATGAGGGTGCCCAAGCCCGCCGTAAACAAGGCCGTGGCAGGGTTGAGCCCTACAAGCAAAGGCACCAAGACGGTGGCACCAAATGCCACAAAAAGAAACTGCACTCCCACAATTCCTTTTCTGAAAGGTGTTAATCGAATGGAATCCATTATTGTGTTTTATAGGTTATATGCAATCCGAAAACCGCCTGCACAGTGGGCGGAGCAGGGATGTCAGTCTTTCTTTGGCAGAAAGTCGGTCACATCACGGCCAAAGGATTTCAGCTCCCTTACCAGCGTGCTGCTCACGTGCTCCAGGCCCGGCTCGGCGAAAACAAGAATCGTTTCTATGCTTCCAAACTTGCGGTTGAAGTCGGCTTGCGTGCGCTCATACTCATAGTCCTTCACGTTGCGCACGCCCCTGATAAGATATTGAGCCCCCTCGCGCTTCGCCATGTCGATGGTCAGATCGCTGTAAGCCTTCACCACCACGCGCGGTTCGTCGCGATATATATCGGCTATGGCGCGCACCCGCTGCTCCACTTGCTCATCGGTGTGCTTCAGTTTGCTTACGGCTACGGCGATAACCAGTCGGTCGAAAAGATTGATGGTGCGGTCTACGATAGACTGATGCCCTATGGTGAAAGGGTCGAAGGTGCCCGTAAATAATGCTGTTTTCATTGTATGATAATAGAAAAAGTGTGTTGCAAAGTTACTAATTTCAACGCAAAACGCCATCGTTTCATGCATAAAGTTACATGAAATGGCCTTTTGAACAATAAACAGCATCTGCTACAGAAGCTCATCACGTCAGATATCCACAACAGGGCGCCCCTCCTAATGCTGCCCTTATGAACATCCGCACATTTCTGCGCGCCTCTACCAACGGCTCCCGTTACGTCACACTGTCGTGGAGCGAGCCACAAGGCGCTTATCCCAATATCAAAGAAGACTTTGAGGCCTACGAGCCATTCAGCGACAGTATGTCACCCTGGCAGCTCATCGATGCCGACGGAGCTCAGAAAACCTACGGCTTTGCCGACGTCACATTCAGCCACATGGGGCAGGCCATGAGCTACATCACTTTCAAACCCTCAGCTTTGGGAGTAGACCCTCAGGCCAATCCCAATGCCGCCGCGCCGTCGGGCGAGCAATACGCCATCTCATTCGATGCCGTACCGCAATATGCCAAGAACGGCCACTCCGACGACTGGCTCATCTCACCCCGACTGTCAGGAAGAGAGCAGACCATCAAGCTGAAAGCCGGACTGCTGACAAGCAATTATGGCGCAGAGACCTTCGACGTGCTCTATTCAACAACCGACTCGGCACAAAGCAGCTTCCAGCTCCTTGAGACAGAGCGGCCATCCGCTGCTGGGTGGACTGAATATGAGGTTACATTGCCTGAAGATGCCCGATTCTTCGCCTTGCGCCACACCACACCCAATGGCTTGTCACTCGCCTTTGACGACGTCTCTTTTGAAGGCGCTTCACAACCCGTCACGGGCTACAGAATCTATCGTGACGGAGAGCTTATCGCCTCGCTCCCCGCAGCTGTGACCAGCTTCGACGACTATGCCTCAGAAGACGGCCTGCACACCTATATGGCAACAGCCATGTATGGTGACAGAGTCTGCAGCATCCAATGCCATAACCATTGCTACAGAAATAGGATATTTGTCTGCAATCACAGACAATCTGATGGATGTTGATGTCACGGTATACAATACAGCCGGTGTAAGGATGGCTTCTGGTAAGGGTGTTTTAGCTAAGATGCCTAGAGGTATTTACCTTGTTAGTCCCAACGGAACATCTAAGTGCTACCGTATGATAGTGAGATAGTCATCGGTTGATTGTTCTATTCAGCATGCCCGCTTTCTTTTGCAGAGAAGTGGGCATGTTCTTTTAGATATAGAGCAGTGCTTGTGAAGGCGTGTGCACAAAAAAAAGAGAGGGCTGGAGTCCTCACTTGGATTTCAGCCCTCGATCTACGTTTGTATGTTATGAAAAATTTGAGAGAATTGAAACTTCACAGTTTCATTTTTGTTTTACTAAACATGATTTATTGAGAAAGCATAGAAATTATCTTATTTCATGAATCCGTCGGGGGTGATGCTCTGCTTCATAGTGTCGAGCTTGGCGGAGTCTATCTTGGCCACAGAGGGTCCGTCGTGCGGCTTCTCCATGCTGGCCGAGGAGGGTGCGGGTGCGGCGTTCTCGTCGCTCACAGCCATTTGCATGGCGTTCCCGATGGTAAGTATGATGGCTACGACAGCCGCTGCCTTGAAGAGCGGCATGAGGCGCCTGCGCATGGTGATAACGCGGGCCTTGACTGGCCGTGCGTCTTCCGTGAGTGCCAGAATCCTCTCGTCGAAGTCATCGCCCAGGGCATTTTCTTGCTTTTGGGCGTGAGCATAGCTGAACAGGGGCTGGAAGGGGCGCAACTCTTCGGGGATGTTGTCCTGTGAGAAGAAGGTCTTTAGGATGTCCTCTTCCTCAAGGGTTGTCTCGCACTTCCAGTAGCGCTCGAGTATTTGCTGTATATACTTATAATCCATAGTTGTCTATTTTTCTAAACTTTTGCTTGATGGTTTGGCGGGCTCTGAAGATGTTCACCTTCACTTGTTCCTCGGTTATGCCGAGTATCTCCGCTACTTCCTTATAGCTTTTTCCCTCAAAGTCGCGGAGCTGCATGCAGCTCCGTTGTTTTTCGGGGAGTGTTTTCACAAGCTTTCTGACGGTTTCTACTCTGTCTTTTCGCATCATCAGCTTGTAGGGATCACTCGTCGCAGACGGCTCGGGTGTGTTCTTGGATTCCAGTGACTCGTGGTCGTTGTCTTTTTTCTTCAGGCGATCCAGAGCCATGTTGCGACATATGGTGAGGCAGAAGGCCTCTATGGAGTCTATCTCTGGCCAATAGTCGCGCTTGCTCCACACTTTGATGAGCGTGTCCTGAACGACGTCTTCAGCTTCGGTCCGATTGAGTGTGATGCGCAGGGCAAGCCTGTAAAGCTGGTTCTTCAGCGGCAACACATCGTTACGAAAACTGATTTTCTTCATCTGACTTCTGCTTAAAAGACGATTGGGTTATGGTGAAAGTTACAGCAATACGGGTGAAAGTTATTGTTTTTAATATCTGTTAACAATACTTGGTTCCCTGCCCTGTCATTGTATAATGGTGCCTTCTTGGCCGTCTATGGCGGTGGCTTGTGTGATGAAGACGCGCCTGACGCCTCTCTCTACGGCCAAGAGGGCGTTTTCTACCTTGGGTATCATCCCGCCCGAGAGCGTGCCGGAGGCTTTCAGGGCCTCGAAGCGGGCGCGGTTGAGATGGGGTATGACGCTGCCGTCGTCGCCCATCACGCCTTTCTTCTCGAAGCAATAGATAAGCGTGGTGTCGTAGAGCCCGGCCATGGCGCAGGCTGTCTCTCCGGCAATGGTGTCGGCGTTGGTGTTGAGCAGCTGCCCCCCGGCATCGAAGGTGAGGGGTGCCAGGACGGGTGTGAGCCCTTGCTCCAGGAATGCCTGCAGTTGTGGGGCGTTTACCTCTTTGACGTCGCCTACATAGCCATAGTCTGTGCCGTTTGTTATGGGGCGCTTCTCAGAGCGTATCACGGTGGCGTCGGCTCCTGTGAGGCCGAGTGCCCGGATGCCTTTGGCGTCGAGACGCGCCACGATGTTCTTGTTGACCAGGCCTGCGTAGACCATTGTCACCACGTCGAGCATCTGCCTGCCGGTGACTCGCCTGCCCTCTACCATGCGGCTTTCAATGCCCAAGGCGGCGGCTACCTTGGTGGCTCTGCGGCCTCCGCCGTGCACAAGTATCTTATGCCCGGGCAGGGTGGCAAAGCGTCCGAGCAGGTTGTCTAGCCGGCTGTCGTCTTCGACGATGGCCCCGCCCACTTTGATGATGGTGAGTTTTTCCATTTCTGTTTATTCCAGATAAGTGTATCCATAGAGTCCGGAGCGGTAGTTGCTGAGAAATTCCTTGCCCTCGTCGAGGGTTATCTTGCCGCTCTTGACGCTCTTTGTCACCCATATCTCGAGCTGGCGCACGAGCTTTTTGGGGTTATACTGCACATAGTCGAGCACCTCTTCTACGGTTTCGCCGTCAAATATCTGGTCGATGTGATACTGTCCGTTCTTCACGGATATGTGCACGGCATTGGTGTCGCCGAAGAGGTTGTGCATGTCGCCGAGTATTTCCTGGTAGGCTCCTACGAGGAACACGCCCAGGTAGTAAGGCTCGCCCTTCTTGAGAGTGTGCACGGGCAGCACATGCTCTATATGTCCGTTGCACACGAAGTTGGCTATCTTGCCGTCGCTGTCGCACGTTATGTCTTGCAGCGTGGCGTTGCGTGTGGGGCGCTCGGCGAGCCGCTGTATGGGCATGATGGGGAAGAGCTGGTCTATGGCCCAGCTGTCGGGCAGTGACTGGAAGATGGAGAAGTTGCAGAAATACTTGTCGGCCAGCAGCTTGTCAAGCCCGCGCAGCTCGTCGGGCACGTGCTTCATGCCTTGCGCCAGGGTGTTTATCTCGTGGCACACGCTCCAGTACATGCTCTCTATCTCGGCCCTTGTCTTGAGGTCTACCATGCCGTGTGAGAAGAGCTCCAGGGCCTCGTCGCGTATCTGCTCGGCATCGTGCCAGTCTTCGAGCATTGTTCTGGGGTTGAGGTTGTCCCATATATCATACAGGTCTTTCACCAGCTGGTGGTCAGACTCCTTGGCCTCAAACTCTTCGGGCATCTCGGGCAGGGATGCTGTCTCGAGCACGTCTATGATCAGCACGGAGTGGTGGGCTGCGAGGCTGCGGCCGCTCTCTGTGATGATGTTGGGGTGTGCGATGTTGTTTTTGTTGGCGGCGTCTACAAAGGTGTAGACGCAGTCGTTCACGTACTCTTGTATGGAGTAGTTTACGCTGCTCTCGCTGCTGGAGCTGCGTGTGCCGTCATAGTCTACGCCGAGCCCGCCTCCGCAGTCAACGAAGTCTACGTTATATCCCATCTTGTGCAGGTTAACGTAGAACTGGGCTGCCTCTTTCAAGGCTGTCTGTATGCGTCGTATCTTGGTTATCTGGCTTCCGATGTGGAAGTGTATGAGTCTGAGGCAGTCGTCGAGCCCTCTTTCGTGAAGTATGTGCAGCGCGTCAAGCAGCTCGGAGCTGGTGAGCCCGAACTTGCTGGCGTCGCCTCCGCTCTCTTCCCACTTGCCCGAGCCGGATGAGGCGAGCTTGATTCTGATGCCCAGGTTGGGCTTGATGTTCATTTTCTTGGCCACGCGTGCGATGATGTCGAGCTCGTTGAGCTTCTCCACCACGATGAAGATGCGCTTTCCCATCTTCTGTGCCAGCAGTGCCAGCTCTATGTAGCTTTGGTCTTTATACCCGTTACAGACAATGAGCGAGTCGCTCTGGCACTGCACGGCGATGACGGCGTGCAGCTCGGGCTTTGATCCGGCCTCAAGTCCGAGGTTGAACTTGCGTCCGTGGGAGATGATTTCTTCCACGACGGGCTGCATTTGGTTTACCTTGATAGGGTAGATAATGAAATTTTGGGCCTTGTAGTTGTATTCCTTGGCGGCTTTCTGAAAGCAGCTGGCTGTTTTCTCGATGCGGTTGTCCAGAATGTCGGGAAAGCGCAGCAGCACGGGGGGCGTGACATCTCTGAGCGCCAGCTCGTCCATCACGTCGCGCAGGTCTATCTGCGTATTGTCCTTGCACGGGGTGACATACACGTCGCCTTTATCGTTGATACCAAAGTAGGATGTGCCCCATCCGTTGATGTTGTACAGCTCTTTGGAGTCTTCTATTGTCCATTTTTTCATTGTTGTCAAGCTATATGTTGAGCAGTTTCTTGATTGTTTCGACTGTGATTTTTATCTTTTCACGGTTGTCCAGCAGGCTCACGTCGATGGTGTGGTGGGCCTGGCTGTAGTATTTCTCGCGTTGGGCGAGTTGCTGCTTGATGAAGGCTCTCACCTGGTCGGGTGTCTTGTTGAGCAGCAGTGGCCTTACCACCTTGCCCATCTTGAGATGGCTGTAGAGCACTTCGGGCTGGGCCTTGAGGTAAATGGTCTGGCCTTGCCGGTTCAGGTAGCTCATGTTGTCGAAGAAGCAGGGCGTTCCGCCTCCGCAGCTCAGGATGACGTTCTCAAACTCTGCCACCTCGTGCAGCATGTTGCGCTCTGTTTTCCGGAAGCCCTCTTCGCCCTCTTGGTCGAATATTTGCTTCACGCTGCGGCGCATCCGGCTCTCTATATACCAGTCGAGGTCGTAGAAGGGCATGCCCAGGTCTTTGGAGAGTGCCCTGCCCACGGTGGTCTTGCCGGCGCCCATGTAGCCGATGAAGATGATTCTGTTTGTCATTTAGCGTGTTTTTTGCCTCTCGGCGACTTGGGCTCGGGGGCGTTGTTGACGATGTTCAGGCACTCGTCGTAGCTCAGTTGGGCTGCTTTCTCGTGCAGGTTCTTGGGCAGGCGGTAGTTCTTTCCGTCGTAAGCGATGTAGGGTCCGAAGCGTCCGTTCATCACTTCCATCTTGGGGTCTTCGTCAAACTGCTTGAGGTGTCGCTTGGCTTCTTCCTCGCGCTTGTTTCTTATCAGCTCTACGGCCTCTTGGAGCGTTATGCTCAGGGGGTCGGCGCCCTTGGGCAGCGACACGTATTTCTTGTTGTGCAGCACGTAGGGCCCGAATCTGCCGGCGCCTATGACAACTGCCGTGCCCTCGAAGTCGCCCACCGTGCGGGGCAGCTTGAAGAGCTCCAGAGCCTCTTGGAGCGTGATGTCTTCCATGCTCTTGTCGGCGGGTAACTGCGAGAAGCGGGGCTTCTCGTCGTCGTCGGCCGTGCCTATCTGCACCACGGGGCCGAAGCGCCCTATCTTCACGGACACTTGCTTGCCCGATTTGGGGTCGGTGCCCAGCACACGCTCTCCGGCCTTGTGCTCCGAGCGGGCGTTCATCACCTTCTCTACGTCGGGCTCAAACCTACGGTAGAATTCCTTCATCTCGGCGTTCCAGCGGGCCTTGCCCTCGGCTATCTTATCGAACTCTTGCTCCACGTTGGCCGTGAAGTTGTAGTCCATGATGTCGGGGAAGTTCTGCATCAGAAAGTCGTTCACCACAATGCCTATGTCGGTGGGTATGAGCTTGCCTTTGTCGGCGCCTGCCATCTCTTTCTTCGTAGAGGTTGTTATGCTGGCGTTTCTGAGGGTGTCGATGGCGTAGAGCCTCTCTTCGCCTTTCTTCTCGCCCTTTTCCACGTAGCCTCTTTGCTGTATGGTGGATATGGTGGGGGCGTAGGTAGAGGGTCGGCCTATGCCCAGCTCTTCCATCTTGCGCACCAAGCTGGCCTCTGTGTAGCGCGATGGGCTCTGCGAGAAGCGCTCGGTGGAGGTTATCTCGCGACGTTTCAGCTCGTCGCCCATCTTCAGTGCGGGCAGGGTGTGCATGCTGTCGTCGGCTCCGTTGCCGTCGTCATCTGTAGACTCACGATACACTTTCAGGAATCCGTCGAAGCTCACCACCTCGCCGTTGGCCACAAACTCTTCTTCAGCCATGCGCCCGTTGCCATACACGCTGATGTTCACCGTGGTCTTCTCTATGCTGGCATCGGCCATCTGCGAGGCTATGGTGCGCTTCCATATCAGCTCGTAGAGCCTCTTTTCCTGTGCCGTTCCGTCTATCTTCACGTCTTCCATGTGCGTGGGGCGTATGGCCTCGTGGGCCTCTTGGGCGCCCTTGGTGTGCACGTGATACTGTCTCACCTTGCTGTATTGTCCGCCGTAGAGCTTCTCTATCTCGGCCTTGCTGGCGTTGATGCAGAGGGATGAGAGGTTCACGCTATCGGTTCGCATATAGGTGATGCGGCCGTTCTCATACAGCCTCTGGGCTATCATCATGGTTTGCGACACCGTCATGCCCAACTTGCGCGCTGCCTCTTGTTGCAGTGTGGATGTGGTGAAGGGTGGCGCGGGGGTGCGCTTGAGGGGCTTCTTGGTGATGGCGGCCACTCTGAATGTGGCGTCCTTGCAGGTGTTAAGAAATTCTATGGCCTCGTCGTGCGTCTTGAAGCGTGTTGACAGTTCGGCTTTTACCTCGTTCACCTCGCCGTTTTCGTCGGCCACGGCAAAGATGGCGTTGATGCGATAGTAGGGAACGCTCTTGAAGTTTTGTATCTCGCGCTCGCGCTCCACGATGAGCCTCACGGCAACGCTCTGCACTCTGCCGGCCGATAGCTGCGGCTTGACCTTGCGCCAGAGCACGGGTGAGAGCTTGAAACCCACCAGTCTGTCGAGCACCCGGCGTGCCTGCTGGGCGTTAACCAGGTTCATGTCCAGATGGCGGGGGTGCTTGATGGCCTCGAGTATGGCGGGCTTGGTTATCTCATGAAAGACGATACGGCTTGTCTTTTCCTCGTTCAGCCCTAGCACCTCACACAGATGCCAGCTGATGGCCTCTCCCTCGCGGTCCTCATCAGACGCCAGCCATATTTTCTTGGCCTCCTTGGCGTTCTTCTTCAGGTCGCTGACAACCTTTTTCTTTTCCTCCGGTATCTCGTAGTCAGGCTCAAGCGTCTTGGTGTCTATGCTGAGCTCATGCTTCTTCAAGTCGCGTATATGTCCGTAAGACGACATCACCTTGTAGTCTTTGCCAAGGAACTTCTCAATGGTTTTAGCCTTGGCCGGACTCTCCACAATAACTAAGTTTTCCTGCATATTCAGTATCTTGCTATATATTCAAGGGCGCAAAAGTAAGAAAAACTTTTGCTTACACCTTATATATAAGCGCTTTTTTCTGTTTTTTTAAGGTTTAGTAAGCATCCAGAAATTCCAGGAGCGCCTGCCTTACCGACCTCATTCCGAACAGCTCGGTATGTATTTCCGGCAGCGGCAGCCACATTAGCTCGGCCGCATCGTCGTTGGCCACGGCGCCCTTGCAGTCTTTCACTTCACAGATGAAGAAGGTGTCGAGCGTGGGAACGTCAAACCCGCTGTAGCGGTATTTGGTGTTGGGCAGGCTGCAAAAATATTTTGTCTGGGTAACAGTCAGCCCCGTCTCTTCTTGCACCTCTCTCTTCAGGGCCGACTCCAGCGTCTCGCCTATGTCACAAAAGCCACCCGGAAGGTCGAGCGTGCCCTTGCCCGGATTGCGCTTGCGCCGTTCCACCAGCAGCTCGTGATTCTCGTTCATGATGAAGGCGGCCACTGCCGAGCTGGGATTGAGATAATACTCAAATCCGCAGTTTGCGCATCGCTTGCTCTTCTCGTCGTTGATGTCGAAATGTTTGCTGCCGCAAACGGGACAATAGGCAAATTTATCCAATACGTGCATATCTATATCTTTTTTACAAGTGTTCTCCACGCCGGGCCCACTGGGCACAGCGACCATGAGTTGTTAACGGCAATGGCTAAACATTAAATTTCCTTTATAATGCCGTGGGCATTACCTTTAGCGACTGCAATATTACAAAAAAATGATTATCTTTGCAACATAATAAGCGAAAAAACATTCAGAATGAATTTCAAGAAATTATTTTTCTTGCTGGGCTTGGCCGTTTTCTCACTTTCTGCGGCTGCCCAGCGCACTTTTGACGTAAACTTATATCAAGGCCGTCCACGCTACAGCAACGGCAATGTGCTAGACACTGCCAAGGTGAGGGTGTATCTTCCTGACGAGAAGAGCAACACGCGTAGGGCAGTGGTCATCTTTCCCGGGGGCGGCTACGAGTCGCTGGCTATGGACAAGGAAGGCTACGACTGGGGCGAGTTCTTCCAAAATCAAGGCATTGCGGCCATCGTGGTGAAATATCGTATGCCCAAGGGCAACCCCGACGTGCCCGTATCCGATGCCGAGACGGCCATGCGCATGGTGCGCATAAACGCTGGCAGCTGGGGCATAAACGACGATGAAGTGGGCGTGATGGGCTTCTCGGCAGGCGGACATCTGGCCTCTGTGATTGCCACGCAAAGCACCGGAACGGCCAAGCCCAACTTCCAGATACTTTTTTATCCCGTCATCTCCATGATGGAAGGCTATGGACATGAGGGGTCGTTCAACAATTTTCTGGGCAAGCATCCCAGCAAGCGCGACCAAAAAAAGTATAGCTCTGACCAGAACGTATCGCGCATGACGCCGCGCGCGCTCATCTTTCTTTGCGACGACGACCGAGTGGTGCCGCCAGCCAATGGAGCCAGCTACTTCATGGAGCTGTATCGCCATGACGTGCCCGCCTCCATACATGTATATCCCAGCGGAGGTCACGGCTTCGGCTCAAAGATAGGATTCCGTTATCACGAAGAGATGATGATGGAGCTCAAGTCATGGCTTAAAAGCTTCTAAGCTCTATGGCGGAAGATTTTGATATAAGAGAGGAGCAGCTGTCGTCTGCCGAAAAGGAGTTTGAGAACGCGCTCCGACCGCTGCGCTTCGACGACTTCAGCGGCCAGCGCACGGTGGTGGACAATCTGCGTGTGTTTGTAGAGGCTGCCAAGTATCGTGGCGAGCCGCTAGACCATACGCTGCTGCACGGACCGCCCGGACTGGGCAAGACAACCCTCAGCCAAATCATTGCCAACGAGCTGGGGGTGGGATTTAAGATTACGAGCGGCCCCGTGCTCGACAAGCCGGGCGACCTGGCCGGCATCCTGACTTCGCTGGAGCCCAACGATGTGTTGTTCATCGACGAGATACACAGGCTCAGCCCTGTGGTGGAGGAGTATCTCTATTCGGCCATGGAAGACTATCGCATAGATATCATGATAGACAAAGGACCGTCGGCACGCTCCATACAGATAGACCTGAACCCCTTCACCCTGGTGGGCGCCACCACGCGCAGCGGGTTGCTTACAGCGCCCCTTCGTGCACGCTTCGGCATCAACCTGCATCTGCAATACTATGATCCCGAAACGCTGCAACGCATCATCAAGCGCTCTGCCTCTTTGCTCAAGGTGCCCATAGAGGATGCCGCAGCTGCAGAGATAAGCCGCCGCAGCAGAGGCACGCCACGTATTGCCAACGGCTTGCTGCGCCGTGTGAGAGACTTCGCCCAAGTGAAAGGCAACGGAACCATCACCCATTCCATCACCAACATGGCTCTGCAGGCTCTCAACATAGACCAGTATGGCCTTGACGAAACAGACAATAAGATACTGCTCACCATCATAGATAAGTTCAGGGGTGGCCCTGTGGGCATATCAACCATAGCCACGGCCATTGGCGAGGATGCCGGCACGGTGGAGGAGGTATACGAGCCCTTCCTCATCATGGAGGGATTTATCAAGCGCACGCCACGCGGACGAATGGCCACAAAGCTGGCTTACGACCACTTGGGACGCAATCCCTATGCGGGCAATATCATGGAGCCCGACCTTTTTGGGTAATACTATAAGAGGCTTAACCGGCACATACAGCCAGCTAAGCCTCTTTTGCTATTCGTCAGGAAATAACTTCTTGCTTACTTGCCCGGATAGCCCGGCTCGCCCTTCATCGGCCAGTAAGGCGACGGGTGGTGCATCTTCTTCATCATCTTGTCGAGTGCTTTCACCATCTTGGGATACTTCTCCGCCAGGTTATTCTGCTCGGTGGGGTCCTCCTTGATGTTATACAGCTCCACAGGATGGCCCTGCCCAATCGACTCAGCCTTCCACTCGCCATGGCGAATGGCACGCTGCTTGCCCGGAAACTCCCAGTAGAGGTATCGGTTGTCAGTGTCTATCTGCTTGCCGTAGAAGAGGGGCGACACGTCCATACCGTCTATATCGCGTGGCAGACTCTTGCTGCTGCCCGTTATCTGCGCCAGAGTGGGCATGAAGTCGGGAAAGTAAACCAGGTTGCTGAGGTTCTGTACAGGCACCTTTCCGGGCTGGTTTACGATGAGCGGAACCCTTATTCCACCCTCATAGAGCTGCCCCTTGTGACCTTTGAGGCCTGCTCCGCAGTTTAGCTCTTTGAGCGGTGCCATAACAGCCGCGCCGTTATCCGACGCGAAGATAACCAGTGTGTTCTGCCTCAAGCCCAGAGCGTTGAGCGCGCCCAGAACCCTTCCGATGTTATAGTCCATGTGTGTCACCAGGGCGGCATAGCGCTTGGTGTTGGCGCTCCAGTTGCCCTCGTCGTCATACCACGACGTGTCGTCGATGTGGTAAGGCTCGTGCGGAGCGTCGTAAGCCAGATAAAGGAAGAAGGGATGGTCCTTCTCACGGTTGATAAAGGCTATGGCGTCATCGGTAGAAATCTCGGTATTGTGCCTCACATGCGCGTCGTGCTCGTTCTCACTGATGTTGATGAGGCTGTCGCCATGAAAACGATAGTAGGGATAATAATAGTATGGACCGTTGCTCTTGGGCGTTGATATGGTCCAGCCATAGAATTCGTCAAAGCCCCTGTGGTTGGGTGCTGCCATAGGGTCGTAGCCATCGAGGTGCCATTTGTTTACCAGGCAAGTGCGGTAACCGGCCGTGCGCAGCACCGTGGCTATGGTGGTGTCTTCCGGAAGCAGGTTGGCCCGGTGCAGATAAGTGGTGTCGCCGTTGGTGTTAATCTTGATTCCGATGCGCCCTCCCACAGGACATTGGTTGTCGCGTATGCGCGACTTGCCGGTATTCTTGCCCGTCATGAGCGCGCAGCGCGACGGCGACGAAATGCCGCTGCCGGCATAAGCCTGTGAGAAGCGAGTGCCCGTAGCGGCCAGCTTGTCGATGTTAGGAGTTTGAATGTACTGGTTGCCGTAGCAACGCAGGTCGCCATAGCCCATGTCATCGGCCAGTATGAAGACGATGTTGGGCCTCTCCGGCGTAGCTTTAGTAGCTTTTTCCTGGGCACCGGCACAGCCTGGCACAAACGTGGCGGCCAGCATTCCGCCCAGACATAATTTTGTGTTCATAGTTTGTTTGGATTAATATTCGCAGATGCAAAGATAGTGTTTTTTGCCTTAACGTACAAGCATTGAAAGACATTTCTGCCTTAGCGCCCAAGTAGATAGACATAAAAACGCATCCACAGAAGGGTGCCGCCCTTGTATGGATAATCATTAAAATCTGTTGCATGTAATCATTCTTTTACCAGCAGTTGTATTGCCCGCGCCTTCTAATGCGTACGGCAGTCAGTGCATTCTGCAAATGTAAAGTGGTAAGGGCTGCAGATGAATATGTGGACGAAGGCATGAAAAAAGCGGATATTGATTTGACAGCTAGCTATTTTTTTGTAACTTTGCAGCTGTTTATATTATGGTACTCAATTATATTTGGATAGCATTCTTCGTCATAGCCTTTGTCTTTGCGATTATTCAACTGGCTATGGGCAATACGACAATCTTTCAACAGATTGTCCTTTCTACTTTCGACTCTTCCAAAACGGCCTTCGAAACGTCGTTGGGACTTACAGGCGTGCTGGCCTTGTGGCTGGGCATCATGAAGATAGGCGAGAGGGCCGGCGTGGTGAATGTGCTGGCCAGGATGCTCAGCCCGGTGTTTACGAAGCTCTTCCCTGACATTCCCAAGAATCATCCTGTGATGGGCAGCATCTTCATGAACATCGCTTCCAACATGCTGGGACTCGATAATGCCGCCACGCCTACGGGACTCAAGGCTATGAGCCAGATGCAAGAGCTGAACAACAAGAAGGATACGGCCACCAATCCCATGATTATGTTCCTTGTGCTCAACACGTCCGGTCTCACCATCATCCCCACAACCATCCTTGCCTTTCGCTCCTCTTACGGAGCGGCACAGCCCAACGACGTGTTCATACCCATCCTGCTGGCCACCACGGTGGCCACACTGGCGGGCATTGTCATCACTGCCTTGTGGCAGAAGATAAACCTCTTGCAGCCTGCTCTGCTTGCTACGCTGCTCGGTCTCATCGCTTTTGTGGGGCTGGTGATATGGGGCTTCGGACAGATGAGCCGTCAGACGATGGACACGGTGACGGCAGTGGCTTCCAACCTGATACTCTTCGGCTTCATCGTGCTGTTCATTCTGGCGGGTTGGCTGAAGCACATCAACGTCTATGACGCCTTCATAGAGGGCGCGAAAGAGGGCTTCAGCACCGCTGTGCGCATCATTCCCTACCTTGTGGCCATACTTGTTGGCGTGGGCGTGTTCCGCGCTTCGGGTGCCATGGACATGCTCATAGGGGGCGTGAAGTGGGCTGTGGCAGCCTGCGGCATGAATACCGACTTTGTGGGCGCGCTGCCCACGGCACTCATGAAGCCGTTGTCGGGCAGTGGGGCGCGTGGCCTGATGCTCGAAACCATGAAGCATTACGGCCCCGACTCGTTTGTGGGCCGGCTGAGCTGCATCTTCCAAGGCTCCACCGACACCACGTTCTACATCCTGGCCGTTTACTTCGGCTCGGTAAACATCAAATACACACGCCACGCCGTGGCCTGCGGCTTGCTGGCAGACCTGGCTGGCGTGATAGCGGCTATATGCATAGCCTACATCTTTTTCGGCGCATAGCAAACATCTTATAGGCTCTGTGAGAGCGTAAATCCAATAACTCAGAAATGGCAAACTTAAAGTCACTCATGAAAGATACCGCCATCTATGGCATCAGCAGCATAGCCGCGCGGTTCATCAATTATCTGCTCGTGCCCATCGAAACGTTCGCCTGGGCAGCCAAAGGTGGCCAATATGGCATCATCACCAATGTGTATTCTTATATAGCCATACTCATCGTGCTGCTCACCTTCGGCATGGAGACCACCTTCTTCCGTTATGCCAACAAGGAGGGTGAGAATGCCCGGATGGTTTACTCCACCGTGCTGCGCATGGTGGGAGCCGTGGCTCTGGCCTTCGCACTCATCATACTGGCCTTTCTGAAGCCCATCGCAGGCTTCATGGGCTATGCTGAGCACCCGTGGTACATAGGCGCCATGGCCCTGTGCGTGGCCATAGACGCTTGGTCGTGCATCATGTTCGACTATTTGAGATATCTGCACAGGCCCATGAAGTTCATGATACTCAAGGTAGCCAACATCTTCATCAACGTGGTGATGGTGGCTATGCTGCTGCTTGTTCTGCCCGCCCTGCATATCTATATACCCGGACTTTACAATGCCAACGGCGTGCCCGACGTGGGCATTGTGTTCTACGTCAACCTGCTGTGCTCGGTAGTCACGCTGCTGTTGTTGTGGAAAGAGGCGCGCGGCATTACCGCAGGCTTCGACTGGAAGCTGTGCCGCCGCATGTTCTCCTACACCTGGCCCATGCTCATCCTGGGCATCGCCGGACAGCTTAACCAGAGTGCCTCGCAGATACTCTTTCCCTATCTGTATGACGGAACAGCATCTGAGGCACAGGCACAGCTGGGCATTTACGGCGGATGTATCAAGATTGCCATGATCATGGTGATCATCACGCAGGCCTTCCGCTTTGCTTACGAGCCTTTCGTATTCGGCAATAAAGATGCCGACAAGAAGCAAACCTATGCTAAGGTGATGAAATTCTATGTCATGTTCACACTGCTGGCTTATCTTTGCGTCATTGCTTATATGGACATCCTGCGCCATGTGGTAGCCCCCGATTACTGGGAAGGCCTGAAGGTGGTGCCCATCACGATGGCCGCCGAGATTATGTTCGGCGTCTACTTCAATCTGAGCTTCTGGTATAAGCTCACCGACCGCACCATCTGGGGCGCCTATTTCTCCGGACTGGGATGCCTGGTGCTCATCCTCACCGATGTTATCTTCATTCCGCATTACAGCTACATGGCTTGCGCATGGGCCGGCTTTGCGGCTTACGGAATAAGCATGGTGGCCAGCTATATCTTCGGTCAGAAGTATTACCCCATCAACTATCCCGTAAAAGACATCATGACATACGTTGCTTTAGCCGTGCTCGTCTTCGCCGGAATGACCTGTTCCAACCAGCTGCTGCCATCGGGCTGGGCCCTGGTGGGCAACACACTGCTCTTGCTGGCGTTTGTGGCTTACATGGTGAAGAAAGACATACCCTTAGCCAGCCTGCCTGTCATTGGCAAGCACTTCAAGAAATAACGTAATCTTAATTAATAGCTATAGAAAACCTTATGAGAAAAAAACAATTCACAAAAGTTGTCACCTTGCTGGCTGCAACAGCCGCTGTGTGCATGCCGGCACATGCTGATGAGGGCATGTGGACACTGTACAATCTGCCGCAGGCGGTGTACGATGAGATGGTACAGGAGGGCTTTCAGTTGCCCTACAACAGTCTTTATGCCGGACAAGACGCGTTGAAGAACGCTGTGGTAAACTTTTCGGGCTACTGCTCGGGCGTAGTGGTGTCACCCAACGGACTGGTGTTCACCAACCACCACTGTGGCTTCTCGGCCATCAACGCCCACTCTACAGAGGAGCACGACTATATGCTCAACGGCTTCTATGCCAAGGACTACAGTGAGGAACTGCCCAACGAGAATATGTTTGTGAGCTTCATGAAGGACCAGAAAGACGTTACGGCACGGGTGCAGAATGTTATCAAGGGCATGACAGGCACAGCTGCGGGAGCTGCCATAGACTCTATTGCCAACGTGATGACCGACTCGGTGAAGAACATAGACAACACGCTGCACGTCGAGATTGATGCCTTCTACGAGGGAAATAAGTATTATGCCACTACTTATCAGAAGTTCGACGACATACGCCTGGTGTTCACCGTGCCCAAGTCGATGGGTAAGTATGGTGGCGAAACAGACAACTGGATGTGGCCCCGGCAGACTTGCGACTTCTCGGTGTTCCGCATTTATGCCGACCCGAAGACCAACGGACCCGCCGAATACTCCAAGAACAACGTGCCTTATCATCCCAAGCACTGGGCACCCGTGAGCCTGCAGGGCTATAAGGACGGCGATTTCTCTATGACCGTGGGTTATCCCGGCTCTACGGAGAGATATCTGTCTAGCTACGGCATACAGCAGATGCGCGACATAGACAATACTACTCGCGTGCAGGCACGCACCATCAAGCTGGCCCTGATGAAGAAATACATGGACCAAAGCGAGAAGACGCGCATACAGTATGAGGACAAATACGTGGGAGCAGCCAACTACTGGAAGAACAGCATGGGCATGAACAAGTGCATAGACTCTATTGGGCTGATACGGCAGAAGCAGGAATATGAGGCCAAGATAAGGCAATGGCAGCTGCAAAACCCCACGCTGAGCGAAAAAGTGGACTTCGACCTGCTGCAAAAATTGTATGCCAAGGAGGCCGAGAGCGCCAAAGCATCCAGCTATATGGGTGAGTCGTTCTTCCGTACATCTGAGTTCTTTGCCCGCGCCATAAAGATTTGCAATGGTATGGAGGCAAAAGGGCCGAAGGATAACCCCAAGAAGCAATACGTGGAATTTGATGACAACAGCAACGAATGGAACATGCAGCTCGATAAGGAGCTTACTTGCGCCATGCTGAAGAACTATGCTGAGAACGCGCCCGCACGCTTCCTGCCTAAGTTCTATACAACGATTAAGAATAAGTTCGGCGGCGATTACAAGAAGTATACCGACTATCTGTATGACAAGTCGGGACTGATGAAACCCGGATATAAGTTCTACGACCATAAAAAGAACTTCGCCAAAGACCCCGGAGTGGCTATGGGCTTCGACATCATGGAGGTTATCAGTGCTCTGAGAGAGGAGCTTTATCCACTGTCAGACAGCATCAGTGAGCAGGAGAAGTACCTCTGCGCTGCCAAGATACGCATGGAAGAGGATATGCCACACTACTCTGATGCCAACTTCACCATGCGTCTGAGCTACGGACAAGTGGGCGGTTACCTTATCGGAGGCTATAAGTCGGGCTACTACACCGACGCTGCCAGCATCGTGGAAAAGATGAAACGGGGTAACGAAGTAGAAGAATATAAGGCCGAGCCCATTATGATGCAGCTGATGAGTCAGAAAGACTTCGGCCGTTATCAGGACAAGACAACGGGCAAGATGCAGCTCTGCTTCCTCACCAACAACGATATTACGGGCGGAAACAGCGGCTCGCCGATGTTCGACGGACGTGGCAGGCTCATCGGATTGGCCTTCGATGGCAACTGGGACAGCCTGGCCAGCGACATCAACTTCGACAGGCAACTGGCTCGTTGCATAGGTGTAGACATCCGTTACGTGCTCTTCATGATGGACAAGTGGGGACATGCCGACAGGCTGCTACAGGAGATTAACCCCCAATAACAGTCTCTTTGCAGGGCTCCAACGCCCATATCAAAACCCAAGAGGGGCAAGCAACACACGCTGCTTGCCCCTCTTGATGTTGTAAACCGTCAGAATGCTATGGCGGAATGATGTTTATGCCTTATAAGCAGACAGGTTCATGGCGCTTTCTGATAACATTTTGCCTTACTGCTTGATGTACTTTTTCAGCATATTCTCATACGGCTGATAGCCTTTGAGCGGCTTGAGGAATGGCAAATCCCTCAGCAAGCAGTAGCTGTTGAACCCTTTCTCCAGGGCTATCTCAAGCTTGCGCATGGCCATTTCCTTGTCACCTAAGAGCGCATATAGCTCTGCTGCACCAACATAATCAGATGAAGAAGGATTGTCAGCCAGGCATTTGGCTACGCTCTCCAGTGCTGCTTTGTCTATGCCCAGATAGTGCTGCGAGATGAAGGTGGGTGCGGTGGGCGTGCCCACGCTATCCATTTCTATGGCCTTACGGAAGTCTCCCTCGGCCTGCATGTCCATTCCCTGCTCTTTTTCCAGCCATCCTCTGTATAACAAATCTCTGGCATCATATTCGTCAGGGTCGTCGCCTATGGCCTTGTTGTAGTCGTCTAAGGCTTTCTTATAATCGCCTTTCAGCATATAAGTCTTGCCCCTTACTCCGTAATAATTCCCTCCGCCATCAATGGCTTTGTCATATTGCGCCAGAGCCTTGTCGTATAATCCTTGGTCGCAGTACAGGTCTCCTATGCAAGCCTCATAGCTTGCTGTGCTCTCATCAGAGTCTTTGGCCAGTTGCAGTGCCTTTCTTATCCATGTCTCGGCGTTGGCATAGTCGTTCGTCATGAAGTAGGTTTTAAACACTTGGTATGCCCCTTCTGCGCTCTTGTTCAGGTTGAAGGCCTTCTTCATAGCCTCACCGGCTTGTGGATATTGCTGCAGCTGGTAATAGGCATCGCCCAGCAGGGAGGGCCACATCCAGTTTTTCGTGTCTTTGTTCATGCGTTCCTTCAGTCCGCTGATAACGTAGTCGCGCGTTGCCGTGGTGTCTACGTAGACCTTAAAGATATATGACACCTCGTCGTCGGCATCTATATTGTATAGGCTGAGCATGTCGTCGATGGCCTCCTTATATTTATCTTGGGCAAACCGCACCAGTGAGCGTTGCTTCAGGGCAGATGTGTTTTCGTTGTCAGCTTGCAACACTTTGTTGAGCCAAGTCAAAGCGTCATCATATTTTTTCTGGCTTATCAGGCAGCCGGCTATGTTGTCCATCATGTCAAGGTTGCCGGGGTCTGTCTCCAGCAGTGCCTTATAGTCATCGATGGCCTCGTCATATTTTTCGTCGTTATAGTATTTTTCTGCCCTGGCGTTCAGCAGAGAGACGCTTTTGGGATAGCGTTTCAGCCCCTCATTAAGTGCGGCCAGAGCCTGCTCTTTGTCGTCTGCCGACTCATATATCTTGCTTTTCAGGATATAAGCCTTGCCTAAAGACACTTCGTCTTGCTTGGGTATGTACTTCATGGCATTGTCCAGAGCCTTCAGCCCGTTGGCTATGTCGCCGCCATTGGCCACGAGCGATGCCTTCAATATCCATGCGTAGCCGTTCTTGGGGTTTAGCTTGAGCTCCTTGTCTACCCACGAAGTGGCTTTGTCCAGGTTGTTGTTGTTAATAGCTTCTACGGCTTTCTGCAGGTTGTAAGTTGCGTTTTGCGCCTTCATTCTCAGTGGGGCAAGAGCCAACATCAGGAGAATGGCGACCATGTAGGTGATGTTTCGAATCATAAGTGTAGGTATTGATTGATGCCACAAATTTAGTTATATAAGTTAAACAAAGCAAGTGATTTGTGAAAAAAAGTGGTTTATTTAGATAAAAATCATTCAAAAAGGCAGTGGCGGCACCGTTTGCGTGCCGCCACCGTCTGCTATCTGCGTGCCACCTTATAGGTGGTTGTCTTTCCGTTGGCGTCTTTCGTGCGCACCACATACACTTCGCCGGGCAGCTTGGCCAGTGGCAGCTTGCTCACCGCAAGCCCCTTGCAGCGACCCTCAGCCACCTTTCTGCCGTCGAGGGTGTACATCTCATAGCTCACGGCCAGTGCCTGCGGGGTTGCCTCAATGCCTGTAGCCTCACCCGTCACGGCCACGTTGAGTGTGCGTGTCAGGCTGTCGTTGTCGCCGTCGGTCACGGTCAGAGCAATGCTGTTGAGCGTTGCCGCCTGCCCTGTGGGCCGTATGACGAGCATGCTGTCTTGCTCCGTGCTCAGGCTGAGCGCGTTTCCGTCATACTGCCAGGTATAGGTTGGCGATTTGGTGAAGCCGGCAAAGAGCGACTTCATGTTCACTTTTGTCGTTTCAGCGGGTGCCAGCACCCTGTGCTCCTCAGCCATCCAGTTCAGGTAGTCCTCCAGTTCGGTATAGCCGTCGTGGTTGCTGTCGGCATTGTTATTGGGCGTGTTGGGGTCGGTGCCCGTTATCTTCTCAAACCAGTCGGGTATGCCGTCCTGGTCGGTGTCATAGCCTTCGGGCCGCGATTCCTCGGCAAAGAGCTCCCATCCTCCGGCATCCTCCTCGTTGTCTATCTCGCCTTTGATGCCCGACAAGCTGCCTTTATACGTCCACGAGCGGTCTCTTGTCTCGCGCACCATGCGCAGGTCGTGGTCGTCTCTCATGGGTTGGGTGGCTCCGGCACACGAGAGCACCTTCTTGTATGCCAGTTCGGGGCTGTCTATGGTGGCATGTGACTCAAAGTAAGGAGCCGTTCCCCAATACGTCCAGTCTACGGTTTGCTTGGAACTTATCTGCACCGACTTCATGTCTTTGGCATCCTTGTCTATCTTTCCGGCCAGATTGTCTCTGATGTTGTTGTGCAGGTAGGCGCTCTGCGTGCCCTTTCCGGTGCCTTCCAGCTGCAGGGTGAAGATGCGGTGTATCTTTACTGCCGGGCCCTCTTTGTAGTAGTTGCCCACGAAGTTCACCTCATGTGCTCCGCCGTCAGTGGTTCTTGCGCCCCAGTTGTAGCACACATTATTAAATATATCCAGCTTTCCGGCATAATATCCGTTGCCGTCCAGTCCGCCGCCCATGCTCCAGTTGCGTCCGTAACAGTCTGCGAGCAGGTTGTGATGAAACGATCCTGTCTCACCGCCTATTGTGGCAGCGTAGCCGTGGTTGGTGCCTTCGGAGTAGTTTTTGTGATGAGCTATGCCCAGTGCCTCGGCTATCATGCTGTTCTGGAAGGTGATGTTTTTGGCCGAGCGGCTGGAGAACGTCTCGTCAGTGCCCCATGCCGCCGTGACGTGGTCTGCTATGGCGTTGTCAGATCCCGACAGGCCCATGGCGTTGCCCGTTTGCTCCGGTGTGCCCAGTCCGCGATGCGCTCGCAAGAATCTGACGACGTTGTCGTTGCCGAAGTTCACGTTGCAGTGCTTCAAGCAGATGCCCTTGCCCGGTGCCGTCTGTCCGGCCAGCGTGATGTTAGGATTGGAGAATACGGCAGAAAAGTCCATGACGATGAGCCCCGACACGTCGAACACGATGGTGCGTGGCCCCTCCACCTGGGTCAGACCGTAGAGCAGTGAGCCCGGTGTGGCCTCGTTGCTCAGGTTGGTTACGTGATATACTGTGCCGCCGCGCCCTCCTTTGGCAAAGCGGCCGTAGCCCTCGGCACCCGGAAAGGCCAGCTGGCGGGGCTGAAAACGCCACACCGAGGCATCATATTCCTGTCCCTGGGCATCCACCTCCTTCACCTTCCAGTAATAGGTGTTCATGCTGTAGAGTCCGCTCAACGTGTAAGATGTATCGGTAAGCAGCCCCTTGTCCTCCATGTTATTGATGTCAGTGCCTATGAAGAGGTGATGCTTCACGGCCTTGTCGGCCTTCTTCCATGTGAGTGTCACCGTTCCGCCGTCGCAGTTGGCATGAACATCATAGTCGGCAGGGTAGGGGTTTGAGGCCATCGTGGCCGGATTGCCCTCGTCGAAGGCGATAGCGTTAAGAAATACCGAGGATGTGTAGTAGGGGCTTGTGCTGCTATAGTCGGTAGCAGCGTCGGGTGTGCTGCGATAGTCTATGGTCACGGGCCTGCCCTCCTGAACGTTGAAGCGCACGTAAGACGTTGCGCTCTCTGCCGCGCTCGTCATGTTGCATGTCTGGCTCACGCCCTCTTGCGCCAGTACGCCGTCTACATACACGTTGAGCTTGGGCCCCGCATAGTTGGTGGGATTGTTGTGATAGGCCAGCAGGGTGTGCTCACCGGGCGTCAGTCCGCTCACGATGAGCTCCAGCTCACCCACCGGTCCTTGCAGCTTATGGGTCTCACCGTCGTTGCTGGTGCTGATGGTCTCAATGCCGTCGCCCACCAGTTTGTCGTTATCTTGCGTTATCTTCTTGCTCCATCCGCAGCCCAGCGTGTTGCCACCCGAATGGCTCCCGCTCTTCACCACAATCTTTATGCCGTCGAGTGTCATCGAGTCAGCCAGGCAAGTCTTCGGAAATCCCGGAACGGTGTTCACCGCCCCGGCCCATGCCGTATAGCCGTCGGCTGTTACCTGTGCGGCGTTCCGGCCCGAAAAGTTAAAGTCTATTTTCTGCGCATTGGCCGCCGAGGCCATCACGAGAGACGCTAAAAGCGCAGTTGTCTTCTTCATATTCATGTTTGGATGTTAGGTTTTTATTTTTGTTATGGGACTCGTTAAGAGTCAACATGCACTATTTGGTAGACGTGTGAGCTGCGATTTTGTACGCATCTGTAGACAAATGAAATTGCAATATTTATTCTTCTGTGGTCTGATGACACGTTTCTCGCGTTGTGATAAATATTTACATGACGCACAATGTTAAGCATACTATTCGATGAAATGGGCTATTTTGAGCCGTAAAACCATCTTTTTTGGCTCACGAAAGTGCCTATTTCGCCACGCGAAAATGCCTGTTTTGAAAGGTGAAAATACGGGCGCTGAAATTCATTTCGCAACTCTTTGGCATACAACCCTTTGCGTAACTGACTTGCGAAACAATGATGAAGGGAGATTGGGGTATGAGCTTTGAAGATAAATTTTTACAGCATGAAGCCTTCATGCTCCGCTCCTTGTGCACGAAAGATGCTCGTTCACAGGGAGCGGATGAGGCTTCATGGCCTTAGAGAGAGGTGATGAGCAGCCACACATTGAGCGCGCTCACGATGGCGGCCAGACTATATAGGAAGACTGTGTTCCACGGTTTGTTGGCATACTTGCCCATGACGCGCCTGGAAGAGGTGAGGCTTACCTGCAGGAATACGGTGAAGGGCAGCTGTATGCTAAGCACCATCTGTGAGATGAGCAGCCCCTTGAAGGCATCGCCAATGAAGAAGATGACAAGCAAGGCTATGCCCAATGAGAGCACAACGCCCACGGCAGAGTGGGGGTCCTTGGCGTTATAGCTCTCCTGAAACAGTCCTGAGAAGATACTGCCCGCTGCCATTCCGCTCGTGATAGTGCTGGATATGCCGGCCAGCAGCAGGGCTATGGCAAAGATGTTAGCCGCGTTGTTGCCCAGCAAAGGCTCGAGCATGGCCTGTGCCTGCGCCAGTTCGTCTACGTGCTCGCCCCTTGCAAAGAAGGTACTTGCTGCCAGCAGAATCATGGCAGAGTTGATAGCCCATCCCACAAGCATGGAAAAGAGGGTGTCGGCAAACTCATATTTCAGCATGTGCTGTATGCGGTCGTCGCCTTTCAGATTGATTTCGCGGCTCTGTATCACCTCAGAATGTAAGAAGAGATTGTGCGGCATGACCACCGCTCCCAGCACGCTCATGATGATGAGCAGCGAGCCTTGCGGCACGGAAGGCACCACGGCACATGTCGCTGCCTGCCCCCAGTCTACGTGAACCAGAAACAACTCATAGATGAACGACAGGCCGATGAGCGACACAAAGCCTATGATGGCGCGCTCCATACGCTTGTAAGAATTGGTGAAGAGCATGATGAGAACGGCCACAGTGACAAGTATGGAGCCCGTGGGTATGCTGATGCCCAGCAGCATTTGCAGGGCTATGGCGCCTCCCAGTATCTCTGCCAGCGACGTGGATATGCTGGCCAGCAGCGCCGTCACCACGATGGGGCGCCCCAACCAGCGAGGAGCATACTTCACGGCGGCCTCGCTGAGGCACAATCCCGTCACTATGCCCAGGTGGGCAACGTTGTGCTGAAGGGCAATGAGCATGATGGTGGAGAGCGTTACCACCCACAATAGGGCATAACCATACTCTGACCCGGCGGCGAAGTTGCTCGCCCAGTTGCCCGGATCGATAAATCCCACGGTGACAAGCAGGCCCGGTCCGATGTACTTAAAGATGTCTAAGGCACCCAGCACATGTGGGTGTGTTTTGGAATGTAGTTCTTTCAGAAGATTCTTCATATCGCTTTTTGCTGACAAAAATAAGAAATAAAGGCGATACATGAAAGCATTTGGTTGACAAATCGACCCACTTCACTTTGTTATCGTTATTATTGGGTAGGATAACGAATGTTAAATTGGCTGTATGGGGACGCTTGCTTACGGAGTATAAGCTGCTTTTTTATGCTGTCAGACCGAATGACTGATAAGTGACTGTAAGGAGTATTTAGGTTTGTTTTTTACACTTTTAACGGGAAAAGAAGATGAATTAAGCGAATATTGTGTAACTTTGGAAACTGAAAAACAGATTTATATGGTTAGAAGGAATTATTCTATAAACAAGAACCGAACTGAGAAATGGAAGGCTGATGTACAGAAATCTGTGATGTTTTATAATGAGTGGTTTCTGAACTTCGCACCTAAAGCTTATGTCAATGCTCGCAAGGAGGCCATTGATAAGGTTGAGAATATGTTCCATGATATTGAATGTTTCAATTCGTTGTCTGTTGATATATTGAAGAATAATCCTGATGCCATTACGATACTTCGATTGTCTACCACTCCACCATTGTCTCGTGACAGACTAATAGGGTTGTCTGGCGTGTCTGCCAATCTGATAGATAAAATGGAAGAAGGGAGATTTCCGCCCAGAATGTCGCAAGAAGAGATAGACGAATCGCTTGAACGTATCATAGAAATTATCCATAGTCTGTTAGACTATGATATGATGCCGTGGCTTAAACAGAAATCTTATCCTCATGAAACAGACAGAAATCTGGCCATACAAGTTATAGGCGATCGCGTTTGTGGCTCACTTTCTGATCCTATTATACGTAATGAGCAAGAGCGGCGCCAGCTGAATAGCATCGGCGAATATCTCAACAGAAAGGGTTATCGCTTTGTAGAATCGAATGCTATTGAAGATTTCCAAAACATGGAATGTGGAATGTATTCATTTCATCTTAATGTGCTTGCGGAAAGAAGGGATGGTAAAAGCGTCAATATGCCCATTGATGTTGTCATCAAACGTAAGAATGCGATAGCCGGCGAACTGCCTGTTTTGATTGAATGCAAGTCGGCCGGAGATTTCACAAATACCAACAAGCGGAGAAAAGAAGAAGCAATAAAGATAGAACAGTTGCAGTTGAAATATGGCCAGAATATAGAGCTTGTGCTCTTTCTGTGTGGCTATTTTGATAGTGGATACCTGGGTTATGAGGCTGGCGAGGGTATCGACTGGATATGGGAGCATCGGATAGAGGATTTTAAAAAGCTGGGGATATAAATGAAGGAAAGAGAATTAAAGCGCAAAAGCATACAAGATGCATTGGATGAACAGAAATCGCAGAAAGAGCGAAACGTCATGGGACAGTTCTCTACGCCCTATCTTCTTGCTCAAGAAATTATGCGTTACATGCGTAATCTGATAGGCAAAGACGACGTTTCGCTCATTGAGCCTGCAATAGGCATGGGAGTTTTCTATTCAGCCTTCATCGATGCGTTCTTTGCGGGTGGGCGTGCCCTTGGCTTTGAAATAGATCCTCACTACTTTAAACCTGCCAGTGAGTTTTGGAAAGGAACAAAGTTGGAGATGCGATGCGCTGATTTTCTTGCACAAAAAGCTGACGAGCAATTCGATATGTTAGTGGCTAATCCTCCATATATCCGCCATCATTATATTGAGACACAAACAAAGAAACGACTTCAACATGAAGTAATGAATCAGACAGGCATTAAAATTTCCGGTCTCGCCGGCCTCTATTGCTATTTCATGATGCTCTCTGCTCAGTGGTTAAAAGATGGCGGACTCTCTTGTTGGCTCGTACCCAGTGAATTCATGGACGTTAATTATGGTGTGGCTGTTAAACGTTATCTTTTGCAAAATGTAGAACTTCTTCATATCCATCGGTTTAAGGCTGATGACCTGCAATTTGCTGATGCGTTGGTAAGCTCCTGTATTGTCGTGTTCCGAAAGAGTGTTCCTCCGAGTTGTCATGAGGTCAAATTCACCATAGGCGGAACTATCAATAACCCTGAGACAATAAGAACAATTAAGGCGAACCAACTTAGGGCTGAAGGCAAATGGACCAACTTGTTTAACCATGGACCTATACAAACGGAAGCGGAAGCTACGCTTGGCGACTTCTTTACGGTGAAACGAGGGGTGGCAACTGGGGATAATGGATTCTTTGTCATTGATAATGAGACCATTGATCGCTATGAGATACCTAAGAATTTTCTGCGTCCCATACTGCCTAGTCCGCGTTATATCAAAGGCGACCACATAGAAAGCCGCAACGGCTTGCCCGTCGTAGACCAACAGTTGTTTCTCTTCTGTTGTAATTTACCGGAAGAACGCATGAAGAAACTTTATCCGAAAGTATGGGAATATGTTATGTGTGGCTATGAGCGCGGCGTACAAAGAGGCTATATCTGTAGTAGACGTAACCCATGGTATTCTTGCGAAGAGCGTGAACCTGCGCCTTTCGTCGTGCCATATATGGGACGGGAGGAAGCAAGCAATCGGCTTTTCCGTTTTATACTGAATGACTCAAATGCCATAACTACTAACGTTTATTTGCTGCTTTATCCCAAAGCGCAATACGCTCAATGCTTGAAAGACAAGGCTATACTGACTGAAGTGTGGCATGTGTTGAACACTATTCCCACTGAAATACTTTCAAGTAACGGCCGGTTTTATGGTGGAGGACTGCGCAAAATGGAGCCTAAAGAACTCATGCAAACCCCAGCTACAGGCATCGCTTCGTTGCTAACGCATCGTGCATCATTTAAGCAGCTCACGCTTTTTGAATAGAAAGACAGGCTCTTATTGCTTTAGATGGTAAACGGTTACTACTAACTTGGATTGTTTTATGGGATGGGAACGACGGTCTCTTCTATACCTTTCTGCTATGTCTAGGCTTTGTTAATGTGCCCCTAAGTTGGTTTGGCAGAAGAGTCTTGCTCAATGGTGGGCTTAGGAGGGCTCTTTTGGGGAGACGGTTCGCTCACAATATCTTCACTGAGGTGTAGGCTTGGCAATATGCCAGAATGAATATAGTATCAGGCTTGGGTGAGCTTCTAAATGCAAAGAGCCTTATAATATAATAAGGTGTAAGGGTAAATAGGGATGAAGCAGGGCTGATAGTCATGCTAATGAATATCTATGAAGACCCCCATATTCTGTTAAAAATTTGTCATTATGCTACGCAACAGCTTTTAATGATGAATTTTTTATGTTTAAATTTGGATATTATGACGTTTTGTTATATCTTTGCATAAAAATTAAACTAAAAACAATTAAACCATGCCAAAAAAGAGATTTTTGTTACCTTTGGCGTTACTCTTGCTTTCGTCTACAGTAAAGGCCGATGACGGTGTACTGCTTCAGCTTGCTGACGGCTCTACCGTAGGCTTCGCGTTCAGCGAAAAACCCGTGCTGGTAACTGGCGATTCGTTGCTGATGAAGACGACAAGCCAAGAGATTGCCTATCCTTATTCCGACATCAAGCGTGTGGTCTTTGGCGAAGTACCGGTGACACCGGATGCCATAGAACGCGTGAACAGTGAGCCCAGAGCAAGCGTAAGCTTTCGTATCAACAACGGAGAAATAGAGGTGTCGGGCCTGCAGCGCGGCGAGCGTGTGAGCGTTTACGGCATCAACGGAGCCCTGACGGCGTCGACGGTGGCTTCTTCTGACAATGCTTCAGTAAGCCTACAGTTGGCCAAAGACGGCAGCAACGTGTACATCGTGCGCACGAGCAGCGGCAAATCATTCAAATTTACAACCAAATAACAACCTATACAATACTTATAAACAATACAAGCGATGAAGAAATTATTTACTCTTATATGCGTTTTCATCAGTGTTCTTGCTGCCGGGGCACAGACCTCAGACAGCGTAGCCGTGTGGCAGAACGGCAAGGCGACCATGTTTGCAAGGGCATCTGTAGACAGTATAACCTTCGTAAAAGGCATTAACCCTCTCGACACCATGTTTGTTGACATGGGGGTAAGCGTGAAATGGGCCAAAGTGAACATAGGCGCTACCACCGAGACAGAGTTTGGCTCCTTCTTCCAGTGGGGTGACCCGGAGCCTAAGCAGGAGTGTTCGTGGGATAATTATAAATGGCATGAGGGGGCTGATGACAGTTATGCGCGTTACACCAAGTATGTTGTAGACGCGCAGTATGGCTGGAACGGCTTTACAGATGGCAAGGGTGAGCTTGACCCGGAGGATGATGCTGCTGCCGTGGCATGGGGTGACGGATGCCGCATGCCTACCTGGAGCGAGATGCAAGAGCTCATAGAGGGCTGCACATGGACGTGGGATACCATTCATGCCGTGCCCGGCGCAACGGCTACGAGTAAGGTTAATGGCAACAAGATATTCTTTCCGGCTGCAGGATTTCATTATACGCAGAACACGTCAGGCTATCCTCACGGTGACGATCCCTACAACTGGTGGCCCGGCGACCGCGTGATTTACTGGACCAAGACTCTTTATAGTGGGTCGGGTGATGCCCTTTACTGGGATTTCCGCAATGCTGCCAAACATGCGCAAGATGATCCTTGGAATGTGTATGGACCGTGGAGATATATCAGTTCAATGCGTTATTATGGACATCCGGTTCGTGCCGTCCGTCCTTAGTCCTATTCAATAAGTGAATATGTGCCAGATGTTATTTGAAAGCACTGGCACATTTTCTATTTGTAGTACATATAAACAAAACATCTGATGAAAACTTTTCTACTTTCAAATATTGTCGGAGCCATCGCCTTTTTGACAGTTGCAACAGCAGGCGCACAGACTTTTGCACCTCGTGCTCTGCCCTCCCAGCAAACGTTGAGCACTGCCCGGCAGCAGAAACTGCTTAACGAATATAGGGTAAGCCATCCGCTGGACCGCGGAAGGATGGTTGTGCCGCAGCGGCAGAGCAACGCTGTTATGGGCCTCAAGCAAAACAGCCGGCCTGTAGCCACGCAACTGAAGACGGCTGCGGGCAACACCATCTGGGGCAATGTGATGTATATGGACGAGTGGTCGGTCATGCAGACGTGGCCATACGGCTATTATGCCTTTCAGCCTGTAGCGTCGCCACAGTTCAACCTGCTCTACCAGCAAGAGCGAGGGTATGCTAACAATGGCGTGGGCTATTATGACGGACATCTCTATCAGTTGTCTATGGACGATAAGTTCAAGTCTGTCAACATCTGTTCTGAGGTTCTCTACGACTTCGATACATCTACATGGACAAGAAGCAACGACACCATTGCGCGCGATTCATCGCAGTTGCGCTATGAGCTGATGGCCCTTGAGACTGCGCAGGGTCCTGATGGCACGGTATACGGACAGTTTTATTCGCATGACGGAAAGCGTATGGAGTGGGGTACCATCGATTATCGCACGCTGCAGCGAACCACCTTTGGACAGTGCGCCCGCACGTATGTGGCCCTCGGCGTGACCAAGCAGCACGAGCTGTATGGCGTAGCTGATGACGGCAACCTATATAAGATAAACACTACAGACGGCACAGAAACCCTCGTAGGCAATACTGGATTGACGGTCACGGCCAACGGAGGATATTATTATCAGTCGGGTGAGATAGACCCCAAAGACAATACTTTCTATTGGGCGGCTGTGCTTCCTGATGGCGAAGGAATTAAGACCGGCCTCTATACGGTGAACCTTCAAACCGGAACGGCTACGAAAATAGGTGATTATACGGGACAGATTCTCGGCATGATCATACCACACGACAATGCTGAAGATGATGCGCCGGAGGCAGTGAGCGACTTGGCGGTGAGCTTCACGGCACCTAGTCTTACGGGAACAGTGTCGTTCACCGTCCCCTCACGGACGTTTGCAGGCTCAGCACTCAGCGGAGAGGTGAGCTATGATGTGACGGCCAACGGCCAGACTGTGGTCTCGGGAATGGCTCAGGCGGGCGAAAAGGTGAGCAAGGAGGTCACTTTGCCCAAGAGCGGAGAATATTCTTTCGTCGTTACTACATCCACATCGGCCGGCTCCTCGCCTAAAGCTTCGGCCTTGCAACTTGTGGGTTACGATATTCCTGACGTGCCGACGAACGTCAGTGCCACGCATACGGGCAATGAGGCTACCATCAGTTGGAAGGCTCCCACAAAGGGATTGAACAATGGTTATATGGGCGAGCTGACCTATGACGTTGTTCGTGTGAACGGAACAAAGCAATCGTCGACTACCGTAGCTGCCGCAACAACAGCTACATCTGTGACCGACCAACTTCCGGAAGATGCAGACTTGGGATACTATTACTATACTGTCACTGCGCATAATGGCGACCAGGTGAGTGCTACTGTAACGTCTAACGGCTTTACATTCGGCTCGGCCATCACGCCGGATTGGCATACGGAGTTCGGCACACAGGCCGACTTCGGGCTCTTCACCGTGGTGGATGCCAACAAAGATAAGAGAACTTGGCGCTATGACGAGGCTGATAAGGCTGTCATGTCAAACTATAGCTCGTCTAACGGTAATGACGACTGGCTCTTCACACCCGGCTTCCGCCTCAGTCCTGACTACACCTATAAGTTTATATATAAGGTGCGCAATGTGTATGAGGGCTATCCTAACAGTCTTGAAGTGAGATGGGGAACCGACACCACAGCGGCTGCCATGACGTCTACGCTGCTTGCCACCACTACGCCAACGGCACAATGGAAGGTTTATGAACATGAGGTTACGCCGTCGGTAAGTGGCATCTATTACTTCGGTTTCCACGATAATACGGCTCAACGCGACCAGTATGCCTTACAGCTGGACAGTGTGGCCATCGTAAAGAGCGCGGCACTGACGGCTCCTGACTCGGTTACTATGCTGAGTATTGTACCCGGTGAGAATGGATCAAGCACGGCCAAGGTGACCTTTAATTTGCCTCTCAAGAACATAAATGGTAGCAAGCCGAGCAAAACAAAGAGCATAACGAAGATTGTTGTGAAGCGCGACGGAGAGATATTCAAGAGTTATCCCAAGGCTGGAGCAACAACTACATATAGTTATGGAGCAAAGTTTGATGCCGGAATAGATAAGAATATTCCTTCAGGATGGCATACCTACACCGTTGTATGCTCAAATGCTGAGGGCGAAGGGCGTGAAGCTTCCAAGCGGGTATATATAGGCTTGGATGCGCCCAAGGCTCCGACAGGTCTCAAACTGCATGACGACTCTACGCATATCACGGCTACATGGGATGCGTTTACCGGCAAGGGAGCCAATGGCGCTTACCTCGAACCGACTGATATTGCCGTTAGTTTCTTCAATCACTACGAGAATTACTATGGCCAGCAGGTTGTTGGCGACTCGCTAACGTCTAGCGCTAAAGGTGCAACATCGCTTGTCCTGCCTCAGAATCCTGAGACATCCATCAACCGAGGGGCGCAAGGACTCTATTATTTAGCAGCCCGTGCCGATGGAAGTATGGGCAAGAGCGCGCTTGTTTTCACCCCTTCGGTGATAGTAGGACCTACTATTGCTCTTCCGTTTAGCGAGAGTTTCCATGATGGAAGTGTTGATAATCATTTCATTTGGGTAGAAGGCAACGAGCAATATACCAACCGTGCTAACTCAGCTGCATGGTATCTGGAGGAGAATGGAGATGCCGATGGAACGGGAGGTGCTTTGTTCTGGAAACCGTATTCCGAGACACAGAGCTACGTAACTACCGATTACACCGTGAAGGCTGGTGATGAGGCCTCGCTGAATATGCCGAAAGTGAGCCTGAAGGGCGCGCAAAACCCGATGCTACTCTTCCAGCTTTATGCCACGAAGAATGATCCCGGAAAGCTGAAGGTGATGGTTCAGACGCCTGACGGCATAGACCACGACGGCAAGATCATAGACCTTAAGCAGACAGCTCAGGCCGGATGGAGCCGTCAGAGCCTCAGTCTGAAGGATTATGCCGGCCAACGTTATGTCATTGTGAAGTTCCGTGGCATCAGCGAAGGCGACAGTACAACAGTGGGTATCGACAATATCAGCATCTACAACCAGCCCCATTATAACCTTGCAGCCACATCCCTGTCGGCTCCTGTAAGTGTTACGGCGGGAGCGGAAGCAACGTTCGGCGTGGGCGTACGCAACACTGGAGTGAACGCCATGTCCGACTATCGCGTACTGCTCTTTGCCAATGGTGCACCGGTAGACACGGTTACAGTGAACGAACCACTGGCTTCACTGGCCGATACGTGCATCAATATGAGGTATATTGTCCCTGTAAAAGTCGCAGACTCTCTGAAGGTTTATGCCGCGATAGAGAATAGTAAGGACCTTGACGCTACTGACAATACCACGCAAGAAGCCGATGTCATCGTGATGAAGTCGGGCTATGCAGCAGTCAGTGATCTTGCTGCTGCTAAGGGCAAAGGTGCTTCTGTGAGCCTTACTTGGAGCAATCCGGTTATTCCGGAGCCCCAGCAGGTCACTGAGGATTTTGAGAGTTATGCTCCCTTCTCGCTCTCTTTGGGCGACTGGACGATGATAGATGGTGACAAGGGACGTGTCGCGCCCATCTTCAACTCCAACCCCATACCAGTCTATGGAAAGGAGTTCGCATTCACGGCATTTAATCCTAATGCCATTGCAAGCGATCTCAATGTGCTGCAGATAGCGCCCGGACTCACTCCTCACAGTGGCAATCAGTTTGCTGCTGCCGTATATAGCTATCGCGACGGTGAGGTGGTGGATGCCGATAACTGGCTCATCTCACCCATACTGTCGGGAAATAGCCGGACAGTGATGTTCTATGTATTCAACATTGCTGTATCTGACGGGGGTACGCCGACACCTTATACAGAGAAGTTTGATGTGCTTTACTCCACCACCAACACCGATAGTGCAGCCTTTCATAAGCTGGAGAGTAGTGAGGCCGACGGCATAAACCTTCGCAATGTGGCCCCTAACTGGAAGAAGGTTACTGTAAATTTGCCCGAAGGAGCCACATATTTTGCCATTCATCATAACACGATGGCCAACAATACTTATATCTTTGGTGTGGATGATGTGACCTTTGAAAAGGGTACACTCGGGCAAAACGACTCTATAGTGGGCTTCCGCATCTATCGAGATGGTGAGTATATAGGCTGTTGCGGTGGCGATACACACGTCTATATAGACCCGAATGGCAGTGAGAAATCTGTTTACACCATAGTGGTTGTATATGAGGACAAAGACGGACATCGTTATCTGTCAGGCGTGTCTAACGAGGCTTCACCCTCAGGAGCAACGGCTGTGCAAGCCGTCAATGTCCAAGCAGCTGCCGACGAACATGTATATAATTTAGTCGGGCAGCGGGTATCTCGCAGTTATCGTGGTCCTGTTATCTGCAACGGAAGGAAGTTTATGCAGAAATAAAGCAGAACAAAGAGAAAGAAAAGTAATGAACATACTTCATTTTATTAACTCAAACATATAGCTTATGAAGAGGTTAAATTACATTGTAGCTCTCATGTCAGTGCTGTTGAACATCGCCCCGGCGAGTGCGTACGAGCAGGAGACCATCTCCAACTACACGTACGACTTCAATCTCGGCCTTGGCGATGGGCAGACAACCCTTGAGAGTGGATGGGCGCCACCAGGATGGAGCCACATCGTTGACAAGTATAACGGCAGTTGGCAAACCTATACTGTCGATTATACTTATGCTTCCGCATTGGGTGTAGACAACTCCGGCGCTGTCATGGTGAGCACACAGAGCCTTGGCAGTTGGTACAGTTCATACGAAGCCAAGGACTTGCTTGTCACGCCATTGGTAAGCGGTACAGTCACATTACAGGTAAAGAAGAACGACTATGACGGCAGTATTCAGTTCTATAATGTCGATGAGAGTGGCGGCTCTTATGCTGCCGGGACACTGATTACAGACACCACGATGAATGGCGCACTGTCTACGTCAAGCGACACCTTTATTACGGTAACGGTGGATGCCGGCACCACGCCCCGTCATATAGGTGTTCGTGCCAGTGGAGTAATTATAGACAATTTTAAGGCAGCCAGTGCCACGCTGGTGAAGAAGCCGCAGATGAAGATACGCAGTGTGAGTCCTGCTGACGATCAGTCTGTAGATGCCGACGCCAACGGCGACTTCACGGTGAGCTATGACGTTGCCATTGCCAACACAGGCCTGGTAGATCTCACCGAGGGCTATCCCGGTTATTCGCTCAGCCTTATCCGGCCCAACGACTCGCTCGTGGCCGAAGTGCCTTTAACCAGAACGCTCAAGCAAGGCGCTACCGATACGGTCAAGGTGAGCAAGACGCTCAATATCTCGCAGTTCCCGGCTGGTTACAGCTATGAGTTCAGCATTCGCGAGAACATAGACAGCGTGGTGACTAAAGCGGGTAGCGTATATCCTGTGGAGTATAAGCCTCAGTTCAAGTTCACAGAGCCTGGCTCATCTGTTTCGCTCAACGACAGTATAAGCCTAAACTTCGGTATGGTGAAGGGCAAGGCAACCAAGAGTTATGTCATTGCCAATGATGGTGCGAAGGCTCTCGACATCACATCCATCACCGTGCCTGACGGTTACACCGTTCTTCCGGCGGCTCCGTTCAGTGTTGAACCTCACCAGCAAGACACGCTTACTGTGCAACAGAACGATGATTTCATAGGTGAGAAGAGCGGCATCATCACCCTCAAGATGAAAGATTTGCCCGACTATCACATCCTTGTGAGCGGTAGTTGTGTAGACTCTACCAAGTGGTTTGTCAACTTTGAGGATAACCAGATACCTAAGAACGTCATTGCAGAGGGCACCAACTGGGCCGTTGCTACCTATCCGCAGCAGCTTGAGCTTCTTGGCAACCAATACTGTCTGTATCAAGATCAGTATGGCGAACCCTCTGACCACTTCATCTCTCCGAAGCTTCATGTAGCTGCCGGCGATGTGCTGCAGTTCATGGCTGCACGCGGCGGCAGTGCCACGACACCTGTGCTCAACGTCTATTACAGCTACGACCGCCACAACTGGACGCTTGTAAAGACCATCAATACGAGCGATACGATACCCGAAGCCGACAGATTCTCAAACGAGACATACCGTGGCTCTGGCTATTATGCCAACTACAAGTTCAAGACTTTCACCCTCAGCAATATCCCTGAGGGCGATGTCTATGTGGCTTTTGCCGGAACCTACTTCTATCTCGACAATCTCTATGGATTCACTCCGGTAGCTGTGAGCCACGACATCATGATGTCACAGTTTAAGGTTCCGGAAACCATCAGCGTTAACAAAGCAGCCGAATTCTCTGCTTCTGCCCATAATGCTACAGTAAATAACGTTGATGCAGGCTCATATACGGTACAGCTTGTTATAGGTGATGAGCACTATGACGCTGAGGCTTCGAAGATAAGTGCCGGCGGAGATGCTTCTTACACCGTGAGTGCTACTCCGCACAAGGCTGGTACCTTCCCGGCTTACTTCGTTTACAAGACGGCCGACGGCTATGTTTCTACCACCGACACTGTGAGTGTTACGATAGCTCCTGAGACCACATTAGGCTCTCATCAAGTGGGAACTCCCGACGAATCTTCAGCTACACGCAATGGCCTTCTGAATATGTATGACAAGAAGAGTCAGGTTGTTGCCGTGTATAAGGCATCTGATATCAACCTTCCTGCCGGTACTATTATCCGCGGCATTGCACTTCGTGGTTATAACACCAAGGATTTCAACAGTGATGTGCAGCTCTATTTCCGCAGTACAGACAAGACTTCTATGGATGCTACTACGGCTGAGGATGAGATAGCCGATACGGCAAGCTTCACCAGAGTATATGCAGGAAACTACAGCTTCCCTAAAGCCGGACAAGGCGGCGGATCTTCTTACAACCCCACCATATCAAAGGCAGACGACATCTTCCATGTAACCTTCGCCGCACCGTATGTATATGATGGCGGTAACCTGGAGATAGCAGCCAACCATGTGTCTGACTCTTGGAGCAGCATACTATGGGAGAGCACAACCATCGAAGGCCAGACTGCCGGACGAAGCAACGACCGTACGCTGGGTTCTTTCGAAGATTGGAACCTGCCCGTTATCTACTTAGACATCGAGCGCGCTCCGTCTGCCGTCAGTGGCACCGTTACGTCAGCGACAACTTCGCAGCCTGTTCCCGGCGTAAAGGTGAAGTTGGTCAGCGGAAATGTAGAATATACCGATACAACTGATGCTGCCGGTAAGTACAATGTAAAGATATTCCAGAGCAATCTGAAGTATAATCTCACCGCAACAAGGGCCGGATTCACTCCCGTAAGCATCGACACGCTGTGCGCTGCCAAGGACACCACCGTCAACATCAGCCTGCCTGATGCCAGCGGATTCTATCTCTTGAGCAAGAACATCCCGGCAAACGGCGAGGTGAACAGTGCATTCAAGGCTACGGCAAAGGCCATGAACACTGAGGCCGAGGCTCTCTCGCCTTCAGCTTATACCGCAACGCTCTACTTCGGCGACAAGGCCGTTGCACAGGCTAAGTCAGACAGCATAGCAGCAGGAGCCAAAGCCGACTATACCTTTGCCTTCACACCGCATGAGGCTGGCCAGTACAAGGCTTATGTGAAGTTTGCTTATGGTGACAAGACAACGGTGAGCGACACCACAGATGTGACCATTGGCGAGGAAACGTCTGCCCATGTAGTACGTGTCAACACTCCAGATGCCTTCACACAAAATGCTCCTTTCTATACTTACTATAAGCACGGACAGATAGAGGTGCTTTATAAGGCCAGTCAACTGGGCCTCGCTCCGGGCACGAAGATCAAGCGCATCTCGTTCCACGGATACCATAGCACCTCTAATCAGTCTGACTTCTCTACTGCTTTGACGGCCTACATCAGCAATACTACTGACGAAACCGTGAAGTCGGCTGGCACTCTGTTCGTCGACACAACAAGCATGACATGCATCGTGCGTGACACTACTGAGGCCACGTTCAGCTCTTCTGTTGGTTCGAAGAGTGAACCTGAGGAGGTGCTCTCATTTGAGATACCCGGTGGATTCGTCTACACGGGTGGCAACATCCGCCTGGCCTTTACCAATAACTCAGAGACAGGATGGCTTGAAGTTAACTATGAGAGCGATCAGACAGTAGATCCCAGCCAGACAGTCTATCGTTTTGATGATGAAGACAACGTAGAGTCTAAGGTGTTCAGTCCTAACCCCGAAGGCCAGCCTGTGGCTTACCTCGAGGTAGAAACCAAGGGAAGCGTAAGCGGTAAGGTTGTCAATACGGCCAACGAAGGCATTGCAGGAGCTACTGTAACGCTTAACAATGCCGATGTGATATACACCGGTACTACCGATGCCGACGGCAACTACTCTATCGTTGTGAAGAAAGTAGACAGAAGCTATGACGCTACGGTTGAGGCTGCCGGATATGTTTCTTCCATGAAACCGGCTGCGGTTAAGTTCGGAAATGTTGTTAATGTAGAGTTCAACGACACACTGACAAAGTATATTGCCGTGAGCGGAACCGTGAAGGGCGTGCATGTAGCTTATCAAGCAGCTAAGGGCTACTATAACGACACCACGCTGCTTGCCGGCGCTACCGTAACCATTACCGATGCCAACGGCCATACTTACACCGCTACCACACGTGCCGACGGCACCTATACCGTAGACAGCCTGCTTGAGAACGGCACCTACGCTTTCAAGTTTGCTGCCGATGGCTACCTCGACAAGGACACTACCGTCAATGCGGAGATGGCCGATATAACTGTAGACGCAATGCTCTGGACACAGGAAGCTACGGGCATAGATGCTGCCCATGCTACTGGCCGTAAGGCTACAGGCAACGTTTACAGCCTGAACGGTAAGCTCATTGGGCGCGACCTCGACCTCAAGGCCTTGCCACGTGGCGTTTACATCGTAGATGGAAAGAAGTTTATTGTAAAGTAAGTCATTAGAAGAAGGGCTTGCACATGATGCTTTCATCACGCGTAGCCCCGATTCTTAGCTCTTCATGAAAAGGCCTTCGCCAGCTTCATTGCAGGCGGAGGCTTTTTATTTGCCCTTTCGCCGGCCCATAGCACCCTCCTTATTGCCTACAATAAAGGGCGTGCAAGCACTTACGGCAAGGCACATCAATAAGCAGGCCGAGCCCCTTGTAGCCCTCAGCAACCTCTGCATGGCTTGAAATGTCCTTATTTTGTCAACGCAAAAGGCCCGAACTCATTTTATAAAAGAGATACTGCCAGAAGCCTAAGTGGCCGATTTTAAATAATAAAATAAATTATATTACATTAT
>SAMEA3663054__coassemble_512_pt1 | contig 44670 bp, 22 predicted proteins | sample SAMEA3663054__metabat2_low_PE_005 | metagenome-assembled genome bin SAMEA3663054 (sample SAMEA3663054) | pig gut metagenome | biome: pig gut; feature: pig-associated habitat; material: faeces | place: France | collected 2012 | reverse complement strand
ACGACTCATAAATCTACCCTTAATCGTGTATTGGATGATAGTTGCGGATTTTAGGCTCCATTCGGAGGAATTTTTCACGTTATGGAGCTTTTTGAGCGTCATCTGTCGCATATCATCGGCGGAACCCTTGGAAAGAGGTCTGTCTCTATTGGATACGATTATAGCGAGATTATACGTTCTCTCATGTGCGTGTATTTCTGTGGAGGCTCATGCGTCGAGGATGTTTCCAACCATCTTATGGGACATCTGAGCTTGCATCCTTTATTGCGCACTTGTAGTTCAGACACCATCTTGCGTATGATGAAAGAACTTTCTTAAAGATGGTTACGCCGCCTGGCGGTTATACAGCGATACCACTGCCTGTCACCGGTACGTTCGTAGGGGCGGGGGTTATCCCCGACTACCGCGTAGCTATCTTAAAATCTTTACGATCCGTGTGAGAAATTCTTTCGAAACTTTTGGGCTTTCGTGTACCATGTCCGCCATTTGCAGGGTGCGGACCTTGTGGCCGTCCGCCATGGCAGGGTAACCAAAACAATATGGATACTCATCCCATCTTAACAAGAAAAAGCCGGCTGATATTGTTAATTCCAAATAATTTGCGTAAGTTTGCAACGGAATCAAGAATATCGCACTATGGAGCAAATGATGAGAAAATATCCGGTAGGCATTCAGACTTTTTCTGAAATCATACGAGAGGGTTATCTGTATGTAGACAAGACTGATCTTGTGTGGCAACTAGCACACTATGCCAAGTTTATTTTCATGAGCCGCCCCCGACGCTTCGGTAAGTCGTTGCTTACCTCGACACTCGAGTCATACTTCCGGGGCGACAAAGATCTCTTCCGTGGACTGAAGATCATGCAGCTTGAGAAGGAATGGACGCAGTATCCTGTGCTACACCTTGACCTCAGTGTGGCCAAAGGGCAGGACAATGCGGAGGGCTTGCGCGAGACGCTGATGTGGATGTTGGAACCATTGGCAGACATTTATGGTCACAAACCTACAGAGACCACGCCGGGCAAGCTGCTCACGGGACTCATCCACCGCGCCATGGAGAAAACGGGCAAACAGGTGGCGGTCATCATCGACGAGTACGACGCGCCCTTGCTCGACGTGCTCCACAGCCAAGCTACGCTCGATGCCATGCGCAAGGTTATGCAAGAGTTCTACGTTCCGTTGAAAGCCAACGAGGCTTACATAAAGTTTTGTTTCATCACCGGCATCACGAAGTTCTCACAGCTGAGCATCTTCTCCACCATCAACAACCTGAAGAATGTCTCTCTGCTCCCCCGTTTCGCCACCATCTGCGGTTTTACGGAGCAAGAAGTGAAGACGGTTTTCAAAGAGGACATCGAAGCAATGGCAAAGGACTTCAAGTTGACGCCGGAGGCGATGTATGCAAAGATCAAGTTCAAATACGACGGTTATCATTTTGCCTGCAGCGCAGAAGCTGTCTTCAATCCGTTCAGTCTGCTCAACGCCCTCGGCGACCGCCTGCTGAAGAACTACTGGTTTGCTTCCGGCACACCAACCTTCCTCATCAAGCAGCTGCAGCATTTCCATACCGACATCACCTCGCTCGACTCGCTCGACGTACCGGAGTCGGCGTTCGACCAGCCTACGGAGAACATGAAGGATGCCCTGCCACTGCTCTATCAGAGCGGATACCTCACCATCAAGGACTACGACCCCGACACCGAGGCCTACTACCTTGCCATCCCCAACCAGGAGGTACGCGTAGGATATATCTATGGGCTGCTGCCGACCTACACCGGACTGAACAGTGGCGACGTACAGATAGGTTTTGCGGCAAAGTTCTGGAAAGCCTTGAAGCAGGGCGACATCGATCTGGCCATGCAGCACATGCAGGCATATCTTGCCGGCATCCCCTATGTGGAGGGTTTCAAGCAGAAGCTCGCCGAGGCAAAGACCAAGGAAGGATTCTATGAATACACCTTCTACCTCATCTTCTCTATGCTCAACGTCTACGTACGCACGCAGGTGAAGGTGGCGGGCGGCCGTGTGGACATGGTCATCTTCATGCCCGACACCATCTACGTCATGGAGCTGAAGGTCGGCGACAGCGCCCGCCATGCCCTCGAGCAAATCGATGTCCGCGGCTATGCCAAGCCTTATCTCACCGATGTTCGACAGGTGGTAAAAGTCGGCATCCGCTTCGATGCCGATAAGCACACAGTTGATGAGTGGGAGGTGGAGATCGAGCAGCATACCAATTAATCTGCGGAATCTGCAAGGGGAAGAAATTTAGCGTGAAGGTTCAATTCTGCAACCCTACTAAAAGTATCAGAGCATTGTGGTCAAAACCACCAAGAATGCGATTTCTCTTGTCCCGACTGGCTTTTTACCATGTGTTGGTTGATATGCGAGCATAATGCCCCCTTACCCCATCGGAGGTTACAAACGACAGCCCCTCCAAAACGTTTGGTTCATCCTCTGCCAGTTTGCCCAGTCCGGTGCGCCTGAATTCGTTCATCGCAAAAAAATTCCACCGTAGGGAACAATATTATCGTTTTTTATTGCTACTTCTGCCATGTCATTGAGAATTTTGCTTCTTTTGTTTTGACACTATAAAGTTAGTGAAGATTCTGCACATAACAAGTCTCTGAGGAGCTTATTGCTCCTCAGAGACTAATAAAAAGGATTAACAACAAACTATGAACTTAGTTGCGGAATTAAGGTAACGTCATGTCACCAACATGGCTGAAAGGGCACAAAAACCGTTGTATACATGCCAAAGAGCGTTGAAAATCCTCCGCGCCAAAACCATGTCCGGCATTTGGTATTTCAAGCAGCCGGGCATCCTTGTACAGTTTAAGAGCCCGAAGTGAATAGTCTATTGGCACTACATGGTCAGCATCACCGTGAATGATAAGAACAGGCCTACGATATGCCTTAACAGCCTTGTAGGGATTCATATTACGAAGTTCGAGAAAGAATTGTCGTCCTATGGGAACCCGCCATACTCTTGTGGTATCTGGTATATCGGATAGCTGCGGATAACGACTATTCCAATTGTCCGGCAGGCAGAAGGCAGGGAATTCGAGAATCAGTTTGCTGATATCTTTCTGCATGTTGGCAGCTGTCAGGGCAGCTATAAGGCCGCCCTGACTACTACCCAGAAGCACGATATTCTTCTTATCCACATCCGATCGCGATTTAAAATATCTCACTACATCCTCCAATGCTATCTGCTCGTCTGTCACTGACATGTTTACCGTATTGTTGTCTGTCCGGCTTTCTATTCCTCCGCACGGAAAATCAAAGGTATAGCACATGTATCCCATCTCATTCAGCATTTTGAAGTAACTTCGTCCAAAATGATGTGTTCCATTGAAGCCATGTGCAGCAATTACGATTGGATGCTTCTTCTGTCCATTGTCCGGAGCACTCAGTATGCCGTAGATAGGATGCTCTCCGTGTTTTATCCATAGCTCTTTCTCCACGGAAGGTTGCTTTACGAGAGATGCTGTTTTCTTTAGCAATACCGGGCCTATCAATCCCGAGCGTAGAAGCGGTGTGTCTTTATCAAAGAACTTAAACGAGACCACTGTTTTGCGCTTGGAGGGGCGTGGCTGACCCAGCCGAAGCCAATCGGGCACTTTTTTCATAAATCGGCCAATGACCGGTGAATGGGGAGCTGCTCCAAAGGTTACGGGTTCTGACCATTCCACGTCGTCAGGTTCCTGTTCGTCGCCCACCATACGATTCACCCATAGATTTGTTACATCAATCTCCAGCAGATTGTCACCGCCAAGCAGCTCATCAGTAATGTCTACAGCAAAGGGCGGTCGCCAGAGTGTGCCACATACCTTTCCGTTCACCCTGACCACTGCAAGATTCTTCACTTCACCAAGATCGAGGATGTATCGATAATGGCGGTTTACCTCGCTCAGATATATATGCTGGGCATATCGGGCAGTCCCGGAGAAGTATTTGATATCGTTGTCGGCCGACTCGTTCCAAGGTGTCAGCGAAGTCCATTCAACTACCTTACCCTCTTCGAATTCAACCTTCCACTTTCCATTTATGGGGATGGTGTCGATGGGGTTGTCTGAGAGAGGCTGTTTTGCCGAACAAGTCTGAGTTGTCGGATGCCTAAATACAAGAAACACGGCCCTACGTGTGGTCAGATTTAACATCACCTGTGTCTTGCCGTCTGCCATTTGCCATTTTTTTGCCTCATACATATTTCCCGTTTCCGGATCCCACACCTCAGGAATCCTGCCCTTACTTGCAACAGTAACCATCGGCATCAGCTTACTGTCTTTGGTATTGGCTACAAAATAAATATCGGCATCGGCGTCTTTACGGTGTATCCAATGAATGAAGGGAGAATCAGCAGTCAGTGAGGCTTCCCTACTCTTGAAATTGTCCACGTATACACCTCGCTGCAACAAAGCCTGACATCTGGCTAAGTAAGTGAACAAAGGCTTAGCCCCATCCTTCCACCATGTTTGTCCTGGCGTCCATTGTGTTCCCCACATGCCAAACGACATGCCGGGCTTAGCTTTTACCCAAGGATTTTGCGCGCCGGCATGGAGCATCATTTTGTTGATGCCACTGCAAAAAGCCGAGTCGGCAATGGCTTTCAACCGTGCAGGGTCATCTTTCCACGCATATAAGGGCCAGCAGGTGAATCCTTCTGCGTAGACAATTTCGTGGCCCGCTCGTCTCGCCTCATCTACCACCCTCGGCAAGTCATTCCATCCCCAGTTAGTGGGGTGGGTCCAGAACTCGGCACTAATGGGATCGTCTGCCCGTAGCTGCCGGCAGATTTTGCCGGTATTAATAGGATTGAAGCGACCAAGTCCTCCCCCCGTTCCATAGGGCTGTACCAACAGCTGCAAGCCGTGCTCATGAGCCAATTGGCTCATATAGCCATAATAGTACTCGGCAAACAGGTCGGTAACCGTTTCTCGCCAATCGTTCATAAACTTCTTGCTGCTCACACTGTTTTCAACGGTAACCCCCGCAGCCACGGGCAACCATGCCAACATGTCATAGCCACGCCGCTTCTGAAATTCCACAGGCATCGCTGAAGTCCAGTCTTGGCCACCGGCCTCATAGCTGTCAATTTCCAACCGCCGGAATGTCTTTCCAACTTCATCGCCAGCCAGGCTCATTAATACAGATGGATAGGTCTCCCAGAAATGCCTGACAGCCTCTCGGCTCATCTTGTCACACTCCAATCCTACACCGCTCTCAGGCGCTGTACCAGCATTGGTTTTCCCTGTGGGTGTATGCCCGAAACGATAGATTCGCCAGCGTCCTTTTGGCATCCGCCAATGCAGAACTCCTTTGCGGTCCATCTTATCTGTCAGGTTCACAACTTGGCTCAACGACACACTGTCGTTATCAGGAATAGCTATGACGGCCACATCCCTATAATAGCAATATTGGGGATCTGTTTTAGGAAGGACGAGATAAGTGCGTTTTCTGCCTGATGCTACCGTCTTGCTCCACACAAGCTGCTGCATGGCATATTCCGGTCTGACTGTCGGATAAGCACTCGACGACCATCCCGGACAATTATGCGTGCCAAACGACAAGCCCAGACGCCTGCATTCGTCAATAGCAAATCGCATCAGCCTTTGCCATTTGTCTGATCCGATGGCATTGGTGGTATCCTTGATAAGCGTCTGCATGGGGCCACCCACCTGGAAGTTCTGCACACCGCCAATGCCGGCCTCCTTGTAGGCTTCCAAATCGGCTGTTATACCCTCTCTCGTAACGAGTCCGTCCATCCACTGCCATATCATGATTGGCTTAGCCCCAGCCGGAGGATTTCTGAAGGCCTCCTCCATGGTCTGCCCCTTTGCGCCAAGGCTTGCCAGGAGCAGAAAGCTCAATATCAAATATCTTATTGTCATCGCCATTTTTCAGTAAAAGAAGGAGCAGGATTTTAAAGGTCCTGCCCCTTCGAACCAACAATTACATTAGCTAAAACAAGAACCAACTTTTTATAAAAAAAAACTATTTATTTTCATATCCGGGGTTCTGTTTAAGAATACCGTTCGACTCAGTAATAGCAAACTGCGGAATGGGGAACAGCACTTGGTAGTCTTGAGCATTGTTGCCCCTCTCACGAGCCAGCTTAATATATACACCATGACGTATCAGATCCTGTCGGCGAACGCCTTCACCAAAAAGTTCATGACCACGTTCCAACAGCAGATAGTCACGGAATGCCTCTTTGCTGGCAGTTGCCGAGGCAGGTATCTTCACACCGGCCCGGTCGGTCACCTGCTTCAATGCCTTCACAGCATCGGCTGTCGGGCCATTGAGTTCATTCTCGGCTTCTGCAAACGACAACAGAACTTCTGCGTAGCGAAGTATGGGTTGTGCTGTCTGTGTGCCCCATTTGGCAAACTGCGTGTCCATAAACTTTACCGGAATGGCTCCAACCATGCCATTTTCTCTGGTTATGTGTTCGTTCCTTGAATTGTCATATTCACAGAGAATGACCTGCTTGCGTGTGTCATTATCCTCAAAGGTGTCATAAAAATCCCAACGCATGCAATAAATCTTCCATCCGGAGAAATAATTGTCATCCGTTCCACGGATATACGATTTACCCTTGCTTGTATAGCCTCGCTTGAAGTCATTAGGGAGCACTTCTGTCACGTAATAATTATCAGATGCCGTGTTTGAAGGAATGGCCCATATAAGCTCATCGTTTACAGCCGACTTAAACACGTCCTCATAGTTGGGCAGCAATGAGTAACCCATTCCCATCAGCGTCTGGGCTGCTGCTTTTGCCTGTTGCCAATTCTTCTCATGCATATAAAGACGAAGCTTGATACCATAAGCAATTGCCTTTGACATTCTTCCCCATTCCTCAGGATTATTGTTATATTTCTCAGGGAAAGAAGCTGTGTTAATAGCATCATCAAGATCCTTCTCAATATATCCCACATAGACGTCATTTGATGGTCGTGGCTCTATGGTGTTATCATTCAGCTTTGACGGATCTATTTTTACATTCAACGGTCCGAAGAAATCGAGCAGTGTATACATATAGAAAGCACGCAAAGTCTTGGCCTCAGCAATATAGCGAGTACGGACAGCCTCTGTAGATCCGGTGCTCTTCTCTATCTGATTGATTATATCTGTAGCTCGGGCTACAAATCTCAATACGTTGTACGTAGTGCTGATAGCGCCACGTGTAGAGGGGCCAACGTTGAATTCATCATATACATAACTTGAGTAGGGGCGCATGATATCAGTGGTAACCATGCCTCCAGCAAAATAGGAATTGATATCTGCATTGAATAGGGAGTTATACCAGCCTCCTGTGCCGCCATCACTATATCCCCAGTTGGTTGTCAAGGGCAAGTAAAGTCCTGTTACAGCGGCATCCAAGTCGCCTTCTGTCTTGAAGAAATTGTTTGGTGACATATCTGTGAAGTTCTTTGTCTCCAACATATCCTCACATGAAGTGAGCAACGGCACCATTACTGCGGCGCACATCATGGCGCCTATTATTATCTTTTTCATATTGCGTCTGAGTTAAAAGTTAAGATTAAATCCTAATGAGACTGACAAAGCCTGCGGATAGGGATTGCCTATTGATAGTTCAGGATCAAAGCCATCATATCCAGTAATGGTAGCCACATTCTGTGCATCAACAAAAAAGCGGGCACCACGGATGAAGTGGCTCTTCAGGAACAGGCTTTGTGGCAACGTGTAGCCTAAGGTGATGTTTTTCAGTTTGACATAGCTGCCATCTTGCAGAAAGAAGTCATTCGCACCTGATGGATTCTTGCTGTCGTATGGATTGGTAGCAATACTAGGCATCCAGCCTTGTCCGTTCTGAGAGTTCCAAACGTCTGTCATAACATTGGCATAGGTATTGCTGGGTGCATTGCCATTGTTGCCGAGGTTAGCAGCAACGGGAATCTGGCCGTAGGTTCTTCCTGTTCCGCTGTTATAGTTACCTATATATTTTTTGAAGCCGAGGGCGCTATAGAAGTATATATTCAGGTCGAAGCCCTTCCAGCTCCATGTATTGCCGAAGCCTATCATCCAGCGTGGCGTGCTGTTACCCAACTTCACCACATCCTTGGCATCAAGAACACCATAACCATTCTGGTCAACATACTTGATATTACCTAATTTGGCATCGGGCATATACGATGGAATGTCGCTCTTACTGCGGATAATGCCTGCTGTCTGCCACCCATAGATGGCATCTATCTCTCCTTTCTCATCAATATACTCAGCCAAAGCCACTTCAGGGTTACGCTTCACCCAGCTTGCTTTGAAATAAGACACATTCAGCGTGGTCTGCCACTTGAGCGTCTTGCTGTTCAGGTTGTCGCTGTTCAGGGAGAACTCAAAGCCCTCGCTCTTGGTTTCACCTATATTGGCAGCTACGCGCCCCACTGCATTATTTGAAGGCAGAGTCTGATAGTCGAGCAGATCTTTTACGCCACGATGGAAGAATTCGATAGAGCCGTTGATACGACTATTGAACAGTCCATAGTCGATACCTATGTTCAGTGTGTAGTCGGTTTCCCATTTCAATTCCGGATTTTCTATCTGTGTAAGCATCAACCCCGTGTGCATCGTCGTACCAAAGAGGAAGTTATAACCTGAACGGTAAAGCGACAACGAGTTGGTGCCCAAAACATTCTCATTACCTGTAGCGCCATAGCCCACCCTGAGTTTCAGGTTGTTTACAGCCTTAACATTCTGCATGAAGGGCTCCTCACTCAGCCGCCATGCTATAGAAGCACTGGGGAAAAGGCCCCACTTCTTGTTCTCAGCGAAATAGCTTGAACCGTCACGGCGGGCGGTGAAGGTCACGATGTAGCGATCCTTATACGAATAGTTGGCACGGAAAAATTGCGACAGTTTCGTTCGCTCGGCATAATAGGAGCTGATACCTTCCTTTTCCTTATCACTGGCTATGCCTACATTATTGTAACCAAAGGCATCAGTAAAAAAGTCGGACCCCGTAAGACCGAAACTCTCGCTGGAGGTTTTATAGTAACCGGCACCCAACACTGCCGACACATGATGTACTTTATCAAACGTCTTGTCGTAGTTCAGAAACGACTCAACACTTGCATTTACCACCTTTGAGTGTCCCAGGCTGGCCATACCCTCCTGTGCATTTACATTGTTGGCACGCTTCGGGATATAGAATTTTCTGGCAGATGTCTGCGTATCATATCCTCCCACTCCCCTTAAGATTAAGCCATCTATCAATTTCAAGTCAAAAGAAGGCGCAACAAACACACGTTCCGTCGTGGTTTTGTCCTCTATATCACAATAAGATACCGGATTTGTGTAAAGTTTATTATAGCTCTTGTTATAATTGCCATTCTCGTCCCTCACGGCAATATCCGGCGCATAGTCAATGATACGCATAATCATATTATCACCATTACCCGAGGTACCTACCGAGGTGCTGTTGGCATTCACGTTCGAGTAGCTGAACTTAATGCCAGCCTTGAGCCTTTTCGAGAATTCCTGATCCAAATTCAGTCGCAGGTTATGACGTTTCAGACCCGACTGTTTTAAGATACCCTGATTATCATAAAAATTGTAAGAAAAGAAATATTTGGTCTTATCATTTCCACCATTAACCGATAAGTTCTGGTCGATTATATACCCTGTTCTCGACACCTCGTCAATCCACTTCGTGTCGGCGGTATAGCCATCTACATTGGCGAATACGGGCTGATAGCCGCTAAGGTCTATGGGATTGTCGCCATACAGCCCCATCTTATTATTGTAAAGGTAATACTCCTTTGTCCAAAAGTTAGCCTGCTCTCTGAATTGCCGGGCATTGAGCACCTCAGGATATTTTTTCATTAGCTGAGCCGTAAAGACGCTACGATACTCTACCTTAGGCTTGCCCGACTTGCCGTTCTTGGTAGTTATAAGCACAACGCCGTTAGCTGCCGATGCACCATAGATGGCAGCTGCCGAAGCATCTTTTAGCACGTCAATGCTCTCAATGTCATTAGGATTGAGCGTATTCAGCGGGTCACGGTCTACACCAGCCATATAGTCATAACCCGGAGTAGTGATGCCCGGTGTTGCCGATGAATTCGTCTGGATGGGCACTCCGTCGATGACGTACAGCGGTGCATTACTTCCGTGAGGAGATGCGGCACCTCGGATATTGATAGAAATGCCTGCTCCGGGCTGAGCTGAGCTCTGTGTAGCCGACATACCCGTAACGCGGCCTTGCAACATCTGGCTCACGCTGGTACTGCTGACAGAATTCAGCTTATCACCGTTGACCGAAGCCACTGAACCGGTAATGTCCTTTCTGCGCGATGTGCCATAACCTATTACTACCACCTCATTCAGCCCGTTGGCCTCCTCTTCCAAAGTGATGTGCATAGGACTGCTGAGAGGCTTAATGTCTTGCGACTTATAGCCGATGTAAGAAACAGTAATCAGGGCCCTCTGACCCACCTGAAGCTCGAAGTGTCCTTTCAGGTCGGTCACAGTGGCGTTCTTCGTTCCTTTTTCACCTACCGTGGCACCGATGACAGGAAGTCCATCTTGGTCGGCTACGACACCACTGACCCTTTGACTTTGTGCCATGGTCACCATACTGCAAAGGGTGAACAAAGCCAAAAAGAAAAATTTTGTTTTGGTCATGTTAATCATGTTAAAAAGATTTTTAATTAATAATAGAGTTATCTTTCAGATTGTTTCCGGCTGCAAAATTATACTGTTTACCTGAAAACTACTTGTCTGTGCTGTTCTTTTGCTTTCACTATTTGTGCAAAGTGAGGAATTACGTAGAATTTTTCACCTATAATATTTAGACAGTTTAAGAATCTTTTGTAAATTTGCGACTGAAAAGGACGCTCTTATGCAACTAAAAACAATTCTGCTTCTTGTCATATTCCTGTCTTTGCCCTGTCCGTTTATTAGTCGGCCTGCAGATGAGTACGTATTGACAGAACTGACCACTCAGCAACAGCTGCCTGTGGCAAATGTGCATTGCATCTATCAGGATCAGGAGGGATTTATCTGGTATGGAACCAGAGGAGGCGGTCTGTGTCGTGACAATGGTTATCAGATCGATGTCTTTCGTTCTGACCGTCGCCATCCCGACTTGATCGGTGCAAGCAATGATATTACCAGTCTGGCAGGCGACTTTCACAACCATATCCTTTTTTCCACAAAAGAAGGACTCTATATGCTCGACAAGAAAGATTATACCATCCACGTTGTCGACAGGCAGCTGGTGGGCCAATCCACAGGCCCCATCCTGACAGCATCTGACAGCACCATCTGGGTCTGTTCTTCAAAAAAGGTCTATCATTATGATCAGCACATGCACCTTCTGTCAATCATCCAATCAAAATGGAAGGGGCATGACGCATGGGCTTCGCGCATCATGCAAGACCGTCGTGGCAGAATATGGGTGACCCAATGGGATGGAGGCATTGTGAGATACAACCAAGCCACCCGACAGTTTGAAGAGCAATACTGGGATGAGAGCATACCTCCTGCCGACCTCGTGGAAGACCCCACAGGCCATGGCTTCTGGATAGGCACCTGGGGCAAGGGCATAATGCACTACGACCCAGATCATCGCCGGGTGACGACTTTTCCATGCACATACGGTGACATTAACACCTCACTCACCATTCATCTTGTCTGCGACACATCCTCCAGACGGCTATGGGCATCAACAATGTATGGTCTTCGTGCCTACGACATCGCAGACGACAATCTACGTCCTGTAAGCCTCGACGGCATTCTGCCTGATGGTATGAGCGTCATCGACAATATGGCCTTCGACAACAAGGGCAATCTATGGGTTTCTGGTTTCTCGCCCCACACGTTTATCCTTTCGCACCCCGACAGAAGCATCATGAAAGACGACCTCTCACCTGTCAGAAAACAGTTGCACAACCGGCCTTTTATCCGAAATACCGTGAAAGAGGGTAATAACATTTGGCTGGGGCAGGATCGCGAACCCATAGCACTCTATCAACAGGAAAAAGGAGCCATTATCTTCGACAAGAATACCAGCAGCGTTTCAAGACCCAGTGTAACGGATTTCTGCAAGCGCCATGACAAGCAAGGCATTTGGGGGAAAAAATTGAATCAGCTTTATTATCTCTGGTACGACGGGAAGAGCATCCAATCGCATGCAGAAGTCAAGGCACGGGGAGAGATTAACTGTATCCTCGATACACAAAATGGAGATGTTTACATCGGCCATCGGAACGGTATCGACATATACCATACTACAACAAAAAAAATCAGCTCTCTCCCTGTATCATCCAAACAAGTCGTGGCTATATTAAAAGCTCACGACGGAAATCTATACTATGCCTCCGACGAGAACCGCCTGACATGCTATAACCCCAAACAAGGCGAACGGATTCTTTCAGCAAAAAGCAAAATTACTGATTTAGCCGAAGACCGTGAAGGGCGTATCTGGGCCTCCACTCAATATGGCGACCTGCTATGCTATCATCCCGCAACGGGTAAGATCACTATTGATGACAAAGGCAGCAATGCCAGCGGCGACAACATCAAGCATATAACCATCGACAACAAGGGCCATCTATGGCTTCTTTCCGACCAGATGGTGAAAGAATACAATCCCCGAAGCGGGGCTTACAGGGTATTCCGGTCATCCGACAAGGCCATTCAGATGGATTGTTTCCATAATGTTAAGGCTGAAGGCGACCACGTGACGATTGACGGTGCAGGAGGCATACTCTACATTCAACCGTCGGCCAACATCGACAAGTTGTCATCCGGAGCATCACCTATCGTTACCTCGGTTTCCATCGACGGTGTCCGACGCATCGTAGGCATGAACAGCAAGGAGCTCAACATCCGTCATGATGCGGTCAACATCGAGATACAATTTTCTTCCCTCAACTATCTGCATGCCGACAAGGTTTCCTATGCCTACCGGCTCAGCTCCATAGATACCCAATGGCACTATTTGCCACAGGGTGTCAACAAGGCAACTTTTGTCCTTCTGCCCAAAGGCAATTACACACTCGAACTGATGGCCACTGACGAATACGGCTGCTGGGGACAAAGTATCCAAGCCCTCATGCTCCACCGGCTGCCAGCCTGGTATGAATCGTGGTGGGCCTATCTTATCTATCTGCTTGCCGTTGCCTTGCTGATAGGCATCATCACCCGATACTATCTGAGGCGTCAGAAGGAAAAGCAGCAACATCAGATGGATATACAACTGACAGAGATGAAGCTGCGCTTCTTTACAAACATAAGTCATGAACTGCGTACCCCACTCACACTCATACTCACCCCGTTGGAGAGCATGGTGAAGAAAATAGACCGCTGGCAACAAGACAACCCAGAGCAGATACATCTCTCTTTTATCAGCAGGCAGCTCAAGATGATCCAGCGAAATGCCCATCAGCTGCTATCGCTCGTAAACAACCTGCTTGACTTCCGCAAGCTGGAGATGGGGCAACAGAAATTAGAACTGAACAGCGGCAACATCATCGATTTTATACGCGCAGTCTGCGAAACGTTCCGACCCATATCCATCCAAAAAGGCATCGATCTGAAATATGCTATTCACGATGAGCAGCTCTATATCAATTTCGACAGTCGCAAATTGCAACATATTCTATACAATCTACTTGGCAATGCCCTCAAGTTCACTCCTACTGGTGGACAGATAGAGGTTAGTGTGGCCAAGACAGATACAGAATGGCTCAGCATTACCGTAAAGGATACCGGATGTGGCATCCCCAGTCGTGATATTCCTCACATCTTCGATCGGTACTATCAAAGCAAAAACACGGCAAGCCAATCAGTGCCCGGTACCGGCATCGGATTGCATCTAACCAAAGAATATGTGGCACTTCATGGTGGTAGTATCACCGTTAGCAGCAAACTTGGTGAAGGCACCACTTTCACAATTCTTCTGCCAACAAACTTAAAGATTAAGGAGCAGCCCATGCCTATAGAGCCTCATCCGCAGGTAGAAATGGCTGAAAGCGACTCTCAGAAGGTCAATCTGCTCATTGTCGACGACAACGACGAGTTCCGTCAGTTCCTATGCGACGAGCTGGCTGAGCAATACAACATCCATCAGGCATCCAATGGCCAGGAGGCACTCAACATGATTTCCGAGCATGATATTGACCTGATAGTATCCGACGTAATGATGCCCGTCATAGATGGTATAACACTCTGCCGCCGCATCAAGCAAGACATCAACACATCCCACATAATGGTCATTCTGCTGACAGCCCGCACAGCTATAGAAAGCAAGATAGAGGGATTGCGCGCAGGAGCCGACGACTACCTGCCCAAGCCGTTCAATATGGAGATGCTGCAGTTGCGCATCAGCCATCTCCTGGAATTACAGCGCCAGCGCAATCAGGAATTCATGAAAGGCGAGAATGTAGAAGTAGAGGCAGTAACACTCAATGAGATCGACCAAAAATTTCTTCGCAGTGCCGTCGAGGCAATAGAGCGTAATCTCCATAACGAAGAATACGACATTGATGCTTTGGCTGCCGATGTTTGCCTGAGTCGCTCCACCCTCTACCGTAAACTGCATTCACTTACAGGACAGAAGCCAAGCCTATTCATTCGGGCTATACGCCTTAAACATGCCGCCCGCATGATAAAGGAAGGCAAATACAACCTCACAGAGATATCCTCGCTTTGCGGATTCTCATCACCGAGTTATTTCAGCCGATGCTTCAAAGCCCAATACGGCGTACCACCGGGTAGTTACTTTTCTTCATAAAGCCAGACAGAAAATAAGCATACATGATTATTTGTAGTGGATTTTAAAGTATGCAAACCATTGCTGTCTGCTAAAACTTTTTTGAGCTCAAAATATTATGGCTCAATGCTCATGTATTACGTAAACTGCTACACTTTCATTGAAGAGCCCGAATAAGACCGGGCTAAAATGGTTCAGGAGGCTAAGGAAAGACCTCCTGAACCGAGTCTGTTTGATGAGAGGGGGCTTACTTTTTGAAAGAATAAGCCCGAAGCCCTGTTAAATCGGGCTTCGGGTAGGATGTTTTTGCCATTTTGAGTTTTAGCGGACAGCAATAAAATAAAGATAGTTATGTCTCTCCCCTTTCTGGTCAAGCCAGAGAAAAAAGGGAGAGACAAGTTAAGAGATGCCTGCTAGCACCACAGATATTCAAGAGTGTGCCAGTATAGCAGAAGTCTGATTACTTCACCGGTTCGATTATGACCTTGAAGGTCATGTCTTGTGCATGCAGTTGGTATTGCTTCAGCGGACGGGCACCCCAACTGTTGATGCCACCCACACCATATTGGGCCAGGTCAAGGCACAGCTCGGTGAACTTGCTCTTGGGCACTTGGTTAGGATGGCGCTGAGCCTTCTCCAGGCCTTCGTCGAGATCAGAGATATTGTAGTGCAAAGCACTTGCGAAGAACGGTTTAGCAGCTGTAATCTGCAGTCCGAGGCCCTGCGCATTGGTCTGCATCCACCAGCGTATGTCGCTCTTGGTGCCCGTCTCTTGTGGGCGGATGTAAGGATAGAACTGCTGGTCGGCTGTCTGCGTATAGATGCCGAGGCGCTCACTGCTCTTGCGGTCGGCATAGTTCTCAATAGGTCCGCGACCATAGAAGGTACTGCGGTCCATGTTGTAAGCCAAGTCTATCTTCAAGCCGAAGCGGAAGAGATTGCTGACCTTTGCACCCTGCTGCATCTTCATAGTCTCTGTAACGGTCAGCCTTCCGCAAGGCTCTACCTCGTAGGTCATGGTCAGTTGAGCCATCACGTCAGGCATATCATAGACGGCTGTTACCACATGATGGTTCTTATCCACCGTCATTGTCTTGAGGTTCATGGCCGGATTTCGCCATGCGGCAAATTGCTCTTGCAGTTTGGCCCCCATGTCGTTGTCTGTCACGGCTCGCCAGAAGTTGGGCTTCATGGTGCCACCATCGGGCAGGAGGTTGCTGCCGTCCACGGTGTAGGCCTTGAGCCAACCCGTCTGTTTATCAAAGACAATATTTAGACCAGATTTGTTGCTCAGGCTGATGGTGGGTGTCTGCTTGTCGTCTTTCACCTTGATTTGGCTATGCTTGTCGGTCTTTTCTGCATTCTCCGTTGCGCAGCATACTGCGGGAGCTGGCTGCTCGCGCACAGCCAGCTGACGATAGGCAACGGTCTGTCCCTTAGTCATCAGCGGTTCTGCATCCTTCAATTGAAAATCAACGTTAAGCATCACCTCGCCCGTAGCCGGCACCTGATAGGGCAATGTTAGTGTGGCACGCTGCTGGGGGGCTACGTTCAGGTCGGTAATCTCACCGTTTTGTACGGCCTTACCATTCTGGAGCAAAGTCCAAACGAGCTTATAGTTGCTCAGATCACGAAAGAAGTTCTCGTTATAGACCGATATTTTTCCAGTATTCAGGTCAACGGGTTCTGCCCAAATATTCTGATACTGATAAGCCAACTCATAAGCATGGGGGTTGAGCTGACGGTCGGGGCCGATGATACCGTTGCAGTTGAAGTTGTTATCGCTGGCATCTGTTTTGTTATAGTCACCGCCATAGGTGTATTCGGGCGCCATATTACCGGTTCCAGGCTCAAACTTTGCAGCTATGGCGTCGTAGTCGGCTACCGTGCGGTCAGCCCTGAAGTCGGGATGGCGATGAAGGCCCTGGTCTACAAAGTCCCAGTCATATCCCCCCTGGAACTTGGGATACTTGCGTATCAGATCCCAATATTCCTTTAGGTTTCCGCCCGAGTTGCCCATCGTGTGGTTGTATTCGCACTGGATGAGCGGGCGCGTGTATTGTGGATCCTTGGCATAGGCTTCACAGTTCCACGGCGAGTAGTACATCGGGCAAAAGATGTCTGTGTTGGCTCCGGTCTTACCGGCTTGCTCATACTGCACGGGGCGGCTCTGGTCCTGGCTCTTGATCCACTGATAGGCAGCCGTGAAATTGGGTCCGTCGACAGTTTCGTTGCCCATGCTCCACACGATAACGCTGGGATGATTGAAGTTTACAGCTACATTGTGCTGGTTGCGTTGGAGAATAGGCAGGCCAAAGTTTGCTTTCTTTGCCTCAGAGCTACTCTTATAGCCAAAGCCGTGACTTTCCTGATTGGCCTCAGCAGTGACATAGAGACCATATTTATCACAGAGGTCATACCAGCGTGGATCGTCGGGATAGTGACTGGTGCGCACTGCATTGATATTCAGACGCTTCATAATCTTAATGTCCTGTATCATGCGGTTGAGCGTGACGACATATCCGCCGTCGGGATCCATCTCGTGGCGGTCTGCACCCTTGATGAGCACAGGCTGTCCATTGACGAGAAGCTGGCTGTTCTTGATTTCCACCTTGCGGAAGCCCACTTTTTGCGGGATGACCTCCACAACATTGCCGCGACTGTCTTTAACGGTGGCGAGGAGCGTATACAAATAAGGAGTCTCAGCCGACCACTTCTTCACATTGCCTAGCCTGAAGCGCACTGTGCCCTCCTTTCGTTCTGCGAACTTACCGGTGGACTTGGCGACAACGAGATGATCCTCGTCGAGCAGTTGAAAGTCGATTGTCGGATTGCCTTTGACGCTGACATCAACGAGCAGCTCTCCGTCGTTATAGTTATTCTCCAGGTCGGGGGTCAGTCGGATGTCGCTGACCTGCACCTTACTGTCGCGTGCAAAGAGATAACACTGACGGGCCACGCCACTCAGTCGCCAGAAGTCCTGGTCCTCGTCGAACGAGCCATCGCACCAGCGAAAGGTCTGGAAGGCTATGAGATTCTTGCCTGAATGAACATATTTTGTGATGTCGAACTCTGCGGCAGCTTTTGCGTCCTCGCTATATCCTACATACTGTCCGTTGACATAGAGATAGATATTTGAGGTAACAGAACCAAAATGCGCAATGACTTGCTTGCCGTTCCAGTCAGCCGGTATGTCAAACTCACGTCGATAGGAACCTACATGATTGTCCTTCACAGGCACGTTGAGTGGATGCTTCCAGTCGAACTGATAGCGCCAGGCAAAACCAATGTTGAGATATTCGGGGTCGCCAAAACCGTTGAGTTCCCACATACCGGGCACCTGCATGGTTTTCCAATCAGAGTCGTTCAGGTCTGTCTTATAGAAATCTGTTGGGCGCTGGTCGGCATTGGCCACCCAAAGAAATTTCCAAGGCCCTTCAAGTGACAGATAGTTGGCCGAGTGGGTGATATCGCCCGCAAGCGCTTGCTGATTGTTCTCGTAGGCAAAAAAACTGGTGTGCATCGGGAAGCGATTTACTTCGTTGACCTGTTGGTCGTGCCATTCGGTCCATGTTGGCTCCTCCACACCTTTAGCCATTGTTGACTTCTGAGCTGCTTGGGCTCCCACTGCCATCAGCATTATTGCAGAAAGGATAATTGTTTTGTTCATAATGTTTAGGGGTTTAATAGATGTCTTATATTGTTACAACTGCAAAAATACAATTATTTTTTCAGAAAGAATAGTTGTCGTGTGTTTCTTTCGGTTTTTCTTCTATTCTACGACCGTATTCAGTATTCCAAAATATGGAAGCCATAATGCGTTCTGACTGACAGAAACACAGCCCATTCAAAAAAAACTGTGATAATTGTGGATAATTTTGTACCTTTGTACCCGCATATACTTGACAATGACCGATGCAAAATTTAAAAACAATATGCAGCTTCTTATACTTATTGATGACGGCCTGCATAGTAATGGCGCAAGATAACAGCTCACAGAAACGGCTCACAGGCTATGTGATGACTGAACTAAACCAAGGCTACAGACATGAGAACGAACATCCCTCAGTGGTTGACTTTCCACACATCCAGGGCTCCGCCACGCTGTCGCTCGGAAGAGGATGGCAAATCGTGGCCGAAGTGGAATATGAGCGGATGCGCTTTGACGGTGAATGGGGCAACAACTTCCGTGAGAACTACACCACCAACAAACTCTACGTAAGCAAACATTACAGCGAAGCACTCAACATCAAGGCAGGCATAATAGACATACCTGTGGGAACGACCAACTCCGGCGGACCGGCACTCACCATCTACGACCCACTCAGTGAGAGCACGCTCATGCCCATGACGTGGCACGAGGGCGGTGCGGCGCTGTGGGGCAGAAAAGGCGTTGTGCACTATGAGGTGGGAGGATATGTTTACTCCGCCCTACCCCTGAAACACTCTAGGCTTCTCGGCTTAGCCACACGCGTTGGCATTGAGCCTGTCGATGGCCTCGACCTCAGTGTGTCTGCCTTTTACGGCAGCAACAAGGAGGGAATGGTGCAGCGTTGGAATCCCTATCTGGTGGAATATGACCATCTCTATCATGCCGCCTTCGACTTTGCATATCTTGCCCATGGCTGGACGATAGACGGACAAATGCTGACCAGCAACGCGCACGGTTATAAGGCTGCCGGCATAGAGTTGGGCTATGACATCGCACAACTCTCGCATATAAAGAATTTTTCTATCATTCCTTTCACGCGCTACGACGGAATTTTTCATGTAGAGGGTGTGTCGGCCAACAAATGGACTTTTGGCCTTAACACCAGTCTGCCACTTGGCTTCACTTTTAAGGTCGAAGGTGCCTGGAAGAATCCGTCCAACGACAAGCACACCACGATGGGCGACATCAGCATAGGTTGGCAAAAGAATTTCTAAGCTACTTCTTGCAAAAGAACTCTGTTAGCAATGAACGTCTTAGGCATACTCCTTGCAGAAATGACATGAGAATATGCAACCATAAGTCATACTACCATCAGAAGCCACATCCATTTATTGAAGAAACAATACATAAAGCTCAGGAAGAAAGCGAAAAAGTAACTTTTTTTTGCGTTTCCTTACAATTTACGTATCTTTGCATAAAGTTAACAAAAGAAAGATATGAAAGATACTTTAGAGGCTTTATTACTAGCGTCCATGATGACTTTTACCTTAAACGCATCAGGACAAACTTCGCACGTAGCAGGAGGAAAAACTACAGCAATAGACAAACCGGCCGACCAAGAGGTGATAGACAAGGTGATGTATCGCATTGTCTACAAGACCGACTGTGTAAAGGACACCACGGAGCGAGACTCTGCTGGGAACTATAACTATGACCACGACGAGATGGCCCTAGACATTGGCACAAGGGTAAGCAAGTTCTACAGCCTGCTAAACGTAAAGTTCAGAAACTGGTTAAGCAGAACCATCAAGCATGGCGGTGAACCGGCCCTCAACGACCCGCAGCCTCCCAGAGCTTCTATCTTATGGTTCTCCTTCCATAATTATCCCGAAGGAAAAGAAACAACGCTATGGTCGGAAGATAATACAACATTCAAGACGGAAGAGCCCATCACACCCATCGCTTGGAAAATCATCGGCGACACCTGCACCCTGCTTGGCTATCGTTGCACAAATGCCGAAGCCGACTATAAGGGACGCCACTGGACAGTGTGGTATGCTGAGGACATTCCTATCAATCAGGGTCCCTGGCAGCTGGGAGGGCTGCCGGGACTGATACTTAAGGCCGGTGATTCGCGCAGCCAGTGGATGTTTACAGCCACGGCACTGCAGCAAATGAAAGGAAAAGAAGCCATTGACCGAGGAAAGAGATGGGAAAAATATGATTTGGTAACCAAGAAGAAATACTATCATTGGAAGCGTACGGTCACCAAAGACGACTTGGTGAAGCAAATAAGCGCCATGTCTGGCGTAAAAGTAACCCTCGTTAATAAGGACGGAGAGGAATACAATTCGGAAGAATATCGAAAGAATTTTATGAGGCCCGACCCGTTTAACCCTCTTGATTTGAGCGAATGAGATGTATGAACAGAATCATCTTGATAGGAATATTACTATTGCTGACATCGGTGAATGCAGCAGCCCAAAGCACTATCACCGGCACCGTGATAGACTCTCTCAGCTCTGCGCCGCTGCCCAAGGCCAGCGTCATGCTGATGCGCGGCGGGCGCACCATTCTCTTTGCACGGGCAGACAACAACGGACACTTCAGCTTAGAGGCTCAGGCACAACCGGGCGACGAGCTGCAAGCCACATGCATGGGATATGCCAAGCACCGGCAACCCGTGACAAAGGACAACATTCTGCGCCTGGCGCAACAAGCCTTTCAACTGAAAGAGGTGACGGTGCAGGGCCCGCCTGTGACCCAACGAAGAGACACTATTGTGTACGACCTGACGAAGTTTGCCACCGAACGTGACAATAACCTGAAAGACGTGCTCAAGAAGTTGCCGGGTGTTGACGTGGAGAAAGACGGACAGATAAAATACAGGGGAAAGGCTATCAGCCGCTTTACCGTAGAAGGTCTTGACCTAAGCAAAGGACAATACAACAAGCTGACCGACAACATACGTGCCAAGGACGTGAAGAAAGCCGAGGTAACTGAGCACGACCAGCCCATAAAGGCTCTGCGCAACCGCGTCTTTACCGACGACATCGGTATGAACATCGTGCTGAAGGATTCTGCCCGCGACCAGCTCTTCGCTACCCTCCGACCCTATATGCTGGCCGACGACCCCACTCACGTGGGAGGCGATGCCGTTGTTATGCAGATAGGCAAGAAACGACAGATGGAGACAACGGCACAATACGACCGCTCAGGACGAGACCTCAGCAACCAGTTCTCCATCTTCTATAACCTATCCGACTTCGCTTCTACAGCCTCAATGCCTCAGTGGTTTTCGGTGCCTTCGCTTCAATCGCCCATAGATGAGGAACGGGTGCGCAGGAATACATCGCAGGCCTACAGCCTGGATTATCTCACAAAAGACAAGCACGATGCTGAGAACAGCATATCCGTGAGCTATAACCGAAGCGTTATCAGGCAGCACACGCAAAACATATCGCAGTATTATTTGGGAGGACAAACACCCACACAGACAAGTGAAGACCGGCAATTGCTGCTGAAGCAGGACGCGTTTAACATGGACTACAACCATCGCATCAATGCCGACAACCACTATGGCAACATCGTCATCAAAGCTAAGGCCAGCCAAGATGACGGACAAACGGCATATACTGACGGACTGGCCCAGCACATAACCACCCCGAAGGCAAGTATATCGGCTGCCGTCAACCAAACTTACACACTGGGCAGAAGTACGCTGCAATGGTGTTCTACAGCCGACTATCACTACGCTAAAGATAAGTTCAGTTTAGACGCCTCAGGCGACACCACGTCTTTGTCTGCCCATACCTATCAAAACAGGCTGACCAGCAACCTTTGGCACACCGCACATTCGCTGTCATGGAACCGGCAATACGGCAAATGGCATCGCAACTACATATTGCGGTTGGAAGCTGAAAACTTGAATATAGAGCATAAAAACAACACCTTGCTGCAGGGAGGCCTAACCCCATCATGGTATTACAAGGACGAAGACTGGCGCATCTATCTCACTCCGGGTATAACCATGAAGCGGTTTACCCGGCAGAATGCCAATATGCTGTTGCCTAGCGCGTCGGTTTACATCAACCGCGACTATGGCAACCGGGCTAACTGGAAGCTCGGAACAAGCTATACTGAGAGCACGCCGTCATGGGAGACGCTGGCTTTGGAACAGCGCCGAACAGACTATCGCACGTGGATAGACGCGCCAAGCTTTGTGCCACGCACCAAGATGCTGCTCAGCCGGTTTGAATATAACTATAAACGAACCATCTACCAGTTCTTCTCAAACGTAAAGGTGAATTGGTCGCGCAACTGGGGCAACGCGGCCATGGACATGACCATTGACAACGGTAATTACTATTACAACTGGATGCGCCATAACACTCACAGCGACAACGTAGGTGCTACCATAAACATCTCTAAGGGATGGAGTGCCATACACCTAAAGACAAATCTTGAAATGGGTGGAAACTATTCGGAAGGCGAACAATATTCTGCCGGAGAAGACATCAGCTACAAATACTCTTCGTATGGTATTCATCCGGAAATAATCTTCTCACCGACATGGATGGAAGTAGACTACAAAGGTGACTTCAGCTTCAACCGGAGCAAGGCTAATGAGGAGTGGACCGAGACGTTGGCCAACTGGACCCAACGACTGACGCTCACCTCCACCATCAGCCACGTAGATTTGTCGCTCTCCGGAGTGCTTTATCACAATGAGATGCCCGGTTCGCCATCGTCTAACGTGCTCCTTGCCGACGCAAAACTGACATGGCGCACCGGCAAAGTGCGATTTTCAGCCTCACTGCGTAACCTCTTCAACAAGAAGACTTACGACGAAACGACCTATAGCGGCGTGGGCATCTTCACCAACCGCTACTGGCTCCGCCCACGCGAGTTGATGCTCAACGTGCAGTTCTCACTCTAAGAGTATGGCATCTCAGTGCATTATATCCCATCAGAAAGCGTATTGCAAACCTATATTGAAGGCATTGATGCACGTTACTTTTTTGATAATCATTCGGCTGTCAAACACATAGCCATAATCACCCATACCAAAGAGGTAGATGTTGTGATTGAAGAAGCCAGACAAATGGCGCGAGAAATCATACGTAAGCATCAGTCCGCCGTTAGCGCCGAAATGTGCTTGAGTTTCATAATCGGGGAAAGAATTAGCATCCTTACCCGCCTTAAACGCACGGGCATAGGCCGGTCCGGCATAGATATTGGCGTCCCAACGACGGTTGCCATAGTAGCCGGCAAACAACGACATAACGTCTAACTGATAATTAACAGAGAAGATAGCCACATTGAGACGTCTAGACGAATAACCGTCTACCACCTGTGTCTTACCCTTCAGATAACCTTTGTTGTCAATAATACCATCCGAAATATACTGTATATTGGCGCGCACACCATTATAAGCGTCGAAGTTATAACCACCATACAACAGTCCGTTCCACCTCGCAGCATTCCCATCATAAGCCTGTTTAGACAACAGAAAGTTCCAACCACCGCCTATACCGACAAAGATGCCCTGCTTAGGCGCCACCGTCTGAGCCTTCATACCACGCGAAGGATGTTCGTCGAGCGATAAGCTCAAGCCCATTCGCACAGAAAAAGCATTATAGTGCTTCAGGCTATTGCCTCCTTTGTCAGCATCCTCGGCAAAACTATGATTCCTGGGGTTATAATAAAGACCGTTCAAATATAACTGCTCATAGAGAGGTTGTATAAAGAAACGAAGGTTCTTATCAAGACGCATCCACAGCTGCGTGCCGAGCCGGATGCCGTTTACCTTGCCTTCTGCCTTGTTACTGGCATCCCAGAAGGCGGCGCGTCCCAACTGATAACCCACAAAGAAGTTCATGCCGTAGAGGTCATCCCACGTACTATGTCTTGATGCTGCAAAAGGATTGAACATCAAGTCGAGCGAACCTGTGGCCAAAGCAGTATTGCCATTTAGCACATGATCGGGGTCATGATCGAGCGCAGGTATCTGCACGGCAACACCACGTGAAGTATTTACCGATAAGCGAGTGCCCAAATAGGGTGTAAACCAATAACCCAGAGCTCCGCTGAGTGCCGTTCCCCATGAGTGTGATGCGTCAGAAGGCAACATAGGATAGTCGCCATAGCCATAGCCATACTCCAAGAAGAAACGACCGTTAGGCATACGCGAGCTGTCTGCCGGCACACCATTAATGCTCCTGATGAACTTGCGCAACGATGCAGCCATGTTGGTGAAGTTATACATCAGACCTACATTCAGACTGTTGACCACAGTTCCATGAGCCGTATATATCTGTCCGCTTGGATAATGGCTGCTGGGCATGAAGAAGAGTTTATGCGAATAATAGAGCGAGAGATTACGGGCCACACGATAGCTCACCTGTCCGCTCACGTCAAAAGCCCAGTCGGCCTGACCGTTACTTGCCGCAATGCCGCCACCAGCCAGAAGATAGACATTCCATCGGCGTGAAGGACGATATCCAGACAAGAAATTAAGCAAATTGAACTGATAGTCAAGCGTCATCAAACGCGTCTTGAAATCATGCCGCAAGAGTTGCGCATTGCCGCCCTGCTCATTCCATATGGCATCTGTGATATACGAGCCTGAAAGTCGGACACCGTTTATTTCGTCGAAATTATAGCCTGCAAAAAGTTCTCCGTTCTTCAACCATGAGGTGTGCTTGCCCTGATAGCTCCATTCATGAACGGTGGTATTCCAGCCCAAACCACCTCCGAAGAACACGCCACGCAAGGGCAAGGCAGCCTCTTCTGTAGCATCCCAATGGCGATAACGGGGCGTGCGCAGCAGGGCGGTGAGTCCCAACTTCACATTAAACTCATTATATCTATGCCGCTCGTGGGGCTCCCGATACTCATTAATTGAATAGGTGGGTTCTACGTTGAACCTTAAATCATTTGTAAGACGCAGCCATAGCTGGGCTCCCATACGATAGCCGAACAGTCGTCTGCTATGCGACAGACCATTCAAGCCATTGTCTACGATGTGCAACTTACCAGCCTTATATCCGCCAAAGAGATTGATGCCAACCGGCTCGTTCCACGTATAGTTGCGCGTAAAGCCGAAAGGATTGAGCAACAAGTCGAGTGAGCCCGTCTCAGAACCCATCTTATTGTAAATGATCTGCGCGTCATCCTCTGTAAAATTGGCATTGGTGATATTAAGCCCGGCACGTAAGCCGATGGCCGAAGACATCCACCAGCCCAGACCTACACGCACATGGTAGCCTGTTGCGTCGCTACTGGACAGCGAAGTATTGCCAAGAAAAGCAGGACCCATGCCATATTCCACAAAGAGCGGATGGCGCCACGTATAAGATTGGGCCATCTCCTTGAACAAACGCGAACCGGGTTGGAATCTGCGCTTAAACAATCCGGCATTGCGCTCAGCGCTGAGCATCGGGGTGAAATACCATATATAAGAAAGGTTGAAGCCATAGCCCAAATCGAAGCGATGCCAATTAACGTCATTCCGTGTCAAGTCCATGCCGTCGCTACCCAGCAACACGTAAGGTTCTATAGCCAAGGCTGCATGTGAACCGGCAAAGAACTTAAACTGAAAGCCTGCATGAAGATTGGCCGCTGTGCCACTGTGAGTAGCATACGTGCTCACAACGCCCTCCTGATCCATCATTCGGCCATACTGCATACCCACGCCCATCATGAGCGAAAAATCGAACGGACGTTCCGGACGGTAGCCGTAGAGATAGTTAGAGAGGCTGTAGAGAAGGTCGAGGTCGGCACCTATCTTACCTGAATAAGTGCTGGTGTAGATGTCAGGCTGCCCAAACGAGGCAAAGCTTAACCCTCCATTCACACCGGCACGGAGGGTTACCATCGGACTGAGTTGTCGGCCTATATGGACATGAAAATCGGTTAGAGGTGTGAAACGATAGCTCCCATTGCGCGCATATTGCAGCATGCCACCTCCTAAATCCAACAGCCAGTGACGCCAGAAACCTCGGTTCTCAAACTTATCGCCGGCAAAACGATGACGACGGTCGAGAGTGTAGCGCAGCGCATTAAAGTTATGTTGCTTGTTTTGAAGAGTGTTTGTGGTATCGACAGATGCTTGCAAGCCCATCGACTGCATCTTACTCTCCAAATCGCCCAAATCTCTTACAGTAGTGTCAGGCTGCTGTTCAACATAGCAAACTGAGGCTGCTGCCTCTACAGGCGCAGCCAGTAGCAAAGCCATCAGACACACAGCATATATCGATAATATCTTCATCTTTGACTTCATCTTACTCATTGCCTTCTTTCTCCTCACTCTTCTCTTCTGTTGCTTTATCCTTAGAGTCCTTGTTGGTAATATTTGAGAGGCTCTCAAATTTCTCTCTGTAAACATCAGCCTTCTTAGGATCATAAGGATACTTCTTTCTTATCTCATCGCTGATGTTAGCGTCTGTTACGTAATATTTCTTATAATAATCAGGGGCTAAGTCAAAACAATGCTGAAAATAGGCCAAGAAGTCAGGCGTGGTATTGTCAAGCATCTTCAGAGCTTTCTCAGTTCCATACTTCTCAACGAGGCTCATAAAATCAGCATCAGATGATTCTGAAGAGATGCTGGAGGCCATCACACCTTTCATATACCACTTTTGGGGGGCATTGTCGGGCAACGAATCTACCAGCGGCATTATCTCTTCATAGGTCTTACCCAACTCAGAGGCTAACTCAAACTGCAATACAGCATTGTTCATCCTACTGGTTCCCATGGCATAGGCAAGGGCTTCCTTGGCGCGTCGATCCTCATCAGGCGTGCGATTACTCTTAAAAAAGAGTGTCTCCAAGTCGGTGAACATCTTAATGCTCCGATAGTCGTCAGTGTCAGGAAGTTTCTGAACCAGATGCGCGGCTTCGCCCAAACGTTGTTTCTTGAAATACATAATAGCCTGATTGGCCACAATGGGCAGTCGGTTGACAGTGTACATATAACTGTTGTCAAAGGCTATGGGTCTCTTAACCTCGGGTCCTGACTTCATGTCAATAAAAGGGGCAAGTATAGAAAGGTCAATAGAGTCTTTGGCAATTGCATCACAAGCCACACGATTGGCAAGATAGGCTGCGAACGCACTATACTTCATTGTTCGTCGAACCCTATTCTCAGCCCATGCTCTTTGGGTGAGACGCTGGAGCTCGGCCGAATCTTTTATTTGTTTAAACAGGTTATAATAATCGCCGTTTGAGAACACATTCTCACCTCCGACAGCAAAACTCTTGTCGTTGTAATAAGTCCATAAAACCTCGCTGGGATCGAGTATCTTGTTCTGTCTGATGGTGTAAGAACACTTCATCAGTCGTTGGTTCTGCATGATTTCGTCTATAACGGGAACCCTGTCACGCATTTTGCGAATAGCAGTCTGCTTATTATTGTTAGCAAGACTTCGCAGTTCTTGGGCCTCACTCGTCAATCCTCTTGCCTGAAGTGAGTCGGCTACATCGTTCCAAGTATAAATCAGAGGGGCTTTAACCTCCAAACCAGCCGTGCGAATATAGCTTCCTATCATGTTAAGAGCCTTGCGCGAACGTTTCTCGGCCAACTGTCGGTTGATGTCTTCATTTCCCTCGGGCGACGCGGTACCCTGAACAGCAAAGCTCATGAGCGACTTGCCGTAAGAACGCAACTCACGAACCAACATCTTTACATTGTATTGGTTGGCTGAATCAGCTGTCAGCACATCTCGCCCTTGCATGAAAGTGAGTTGCAGATCGCGGGGTATCTGGCGCAGCAACGAACGAGCTTGCTCATAAAAGCGCTCATCGAGCGGCATCTCTTTGCGGGCCATAGACACGTCGAGCATCTTCCACGGCTTGCGGCTATTACAAGTTCCCTGCTTGGTGTCGTCGCGCATCACTACATGAGTATAGTCTTCTATCTGCAACACCGAACCCCATTTATAGGTACGGGCAAAGTCGGGCTTGGCATAAGCCACGTTCCATGTAAAGGTGAAGGGACTGCTGGTTGTGGCCGGTTGGCTTATATAATAAGGAGAAAGCGAGTCGTTGCGCATATAGTCGTAACTCTTTCGCCTGATTTGATTAGCGTGATAAGCCTTGCCCTCATAAACCAAAGGCTCGAGATATTGCAGTGTATCTTCCGTCTGACAGTCTATCACAACAGGCTGAAAGATAAGACGTGTGTTCTTTCCCGTATAATAAGCAGGCAGCGACATGGTTACATTCCAGTGCAGCACCGGGCCCTCGTCTACCGGAGGCAGAGCCTTGATGGATACGCCTTGCCGTTTGCCGTAGACGTCTACGTTGCTTATCAAGATGCCATCATCACCACTCTCCAGCGTTATGTCGTATTGCAACTTCTTCGGATCGATGTCTACGATGGTTACCTTGCCCTCATTCACGATCAGCAGAGCACCTGTCGAGGCCACGTCGGCCTCGAAGTGTCCCTCGTAGTCGGGCACCACATAGTCGTTGCCTTGTATTTTCAGGTCGGTTCCAAAGTTTCTGCTTGCTGCCTTGTAACGGTCACGCTCACGACGGGCTGCCGCAGCATTGTCAAAGATGTGCACGGGAACAGAAAGAGCCATGCGCTCAGATTTTCCACCAGACATACTCTTCATGCTCTTTTGCAGGGTGCCCGTGATGTGCATGGCCTGAGCATGCATGTCAGAGGCCGTAAGCAACAGAACAGCAATGAGCAGACTGATGATAAATAATCGCTTATGTGTCATGATGATGTGTTATCCTTTCTTCTTTACTACCTTATTATATATGAGAGCGTGATGCCTATCTTGGTGGGCAAAATCTGATAATCAGAATGGGCTTCGCTGGCATCATTGCCATTGGGCTGATGCAATGCGGGCCTGTCGGCATCTGTAAATTTCGTCTTCTCATGATAAAAAACCAGGCCCAGACCGGCATGGGCATCCAGCGTGAGCCTGCTGGAAAGGGGCACCACATAGCCGAAAGTAAGTCCGCCACCCACAGCATCACCACGATGGTTGCGGTCTTTCCAATCTACGTCATAGGTCATAGCCAATGCGCTTAAGCCAATGAAGTGGTGATACATAGGCCTGCCACTGAAATAATATCGCAATTCGGGCGCAACACCATAAGTTTTCATATCCTTATGAAAATAGGGCTTGTTGTTGCCAAAAACCTCTATGCCCATGGTGGTACGGTTGCCCACTGTCATCTCAGCACCCACATTATAGGTCTGCAACAACCATTTGGCCACATCTGCATTCACCGAAAAACTTTGAGCTTGCACAGCCGAGATGCTAAGCAACACGACTAAAAACAATATGATACGTTTCATAGACTCTCTCACTTACTTATCTTCTTTTTCTGATGCTTTCTTTCTTCTAACCTCTTTGCTACGTGCCTCACGGGCCTGCTCACGCGCTTTCTTTTTTGCTGCACGCAGTTCGGCTTTAGCTTCCTGCCGTCTCACTTTGGCTGCCCTACGCTCCAACTGTCGCTGCTGTCGCTCTTGTCTTAGCGTGTCTTTCCTGAGCTGGCGAACATTGCGCAGGCTGTCGCGCTCATGTACACGTGTCTGGAGGGCATAACGATAATCATCGTCTATGGCGACACGACGCTTATAGCGGTCGGCTACCGAACAGCCGAAGTGATAAACAAAGCCTATGCGAATAACGTCGTTGCCCAAGGCATAGAGCAACGGATTGAAGGTGAAGCCATAACCATCGCTAGGCTTGGTGATGACATAGCTGTCGTAACCATCGGCACTGGTCTGTCTGACATATTCATCATACTTAGCAAGCAAAGCACCTACAGACACGCCCATCTCGAAATCCAATTTTCCACCATTACGGTAGGCGTAGAGCGGAATAACGGTACCAGCCGTAAGACCGCCTAAGAAGCCGTTGCCCTTGCGTCCGGTAGCGCTCAGCTTAACATCAAACTTGTTTACGCCGCCATACACACCCACATAGAACACCCGGCGAGGATTGCGACCATGCCAATAGCGACGTAGTTCTGCACGGCCGTCATAATAATCATACACATTATAAGGAACCGAGTTGGAAGCAGTGTTCCAATTTGCACGACCGTAAAAGCCCAATGTGTATTTGTTCCAGTTATGATTTCCCAGCGTAAACTCCATGCCCAAGTTTGGCGTAAGAGCCAACCAGTCAAGGGCATTTACACGAAAGCTGATGCCTTGCCAAAAAGACAGAGGCTGCACAATATTGTCATATAACTTTATTTCTTGCGCATTTAATCTAGCAGAACCAAGAAAAAAGCTGCCAACGACAGCAAAGGCCATTCGCACGGCCTTTTTTTTAATCTTCACAAACGACATACATAAAGTAGACTTATCTAGTTTATTATCCTATATTACTTTCAGCTTGCAAAATTACTGTTTTGCTTTGAGACTTGCAAAACAATGTACAACTTTTTTGGTTTTCGTTGAAAATGATTGATTTGCAAAGAGTTTGAATATACAGAAAGCAGTATCAAGTAGAAAGAAAAACAAATAATATATTTCGCAAAAAGGACAGAATGCAGTGTAAAAGCCGAAACTAATAGGCTAAAAACAAGAAAGGCATGAGAAAGGAGATAATATTCCCGTCTCATGCCCCACTCACTGAAAGTCAGTGTATGCTGTTAAGCCTCACCCTTGTTGTTGCCAAAAGGCGCGATGGTGCGTGGCTGCTGGTTAGGAAGCTCTATTTTGCCGAACTCCTGCTCATAGCGCAACACGTTTTCTTGCAGTGCGGCCAGCAGGCGCTTTGCGTGCTCAGGAGCCAGAATAACACGGCTCTGCACGGCTGCCTTAGGCTGCATGGGCTGCATGGCAGCAAAGTCGATCATGAACTCTGAGTGTGAATGATAGATAACGGCCAGGTTAGCATAAGCACCTTTAGCCACCTCAGGGGAGATTTCAAACTGCAGTTGTTGCCCCTGGTTATTGTTTTCGTTTGCCATAATGTAATTATTTAGATTTAAATTTATTTTCTTTCACAAAGGTACAACAACTTAGCCGGATAACCAAAACATTCAATATTTTTTTTCAAAGATAGCATCTCAAACGTCACAAAATAGAAACATAGAGTGCTGTTTTTGTCATCACATCATCTCAATATGCCCTTTTCGCTTTCAAAAAAGCATGGTTTTGCTTACCAAAAGCGCCTATATCGCTTGGTAAAAAGGGGTGTTTTGTCCGATGCATGAGGCTGATTGGGCAAACAGCTGTCATTCAGTAGATTACAAATAGCAAAGAGGGCTGTGGAAGATATTGCATCCACAGCCCTCTTGATATAATTTTTCTGAAAGAGAAAAACGATTAGTTCTTGTCTTCCTCTACAGGTTCCTTGTCTGAGAAGTCAAGCACATTCTTGCGGTTGGCTTGCATTCTGTCGTAGTCTTCCTTTGAACCTACGATGATGCGTTGCCACTGACGCAGTCCTGTACCGGCCGGTATGAGGTGACCGCAGATAACGTTCTCCTTCATACCCTCGAGGTAATCGGTCTTTCCGCGTATAGCAGCCTCGTTGAGCACCTTGGTTGTTTCCTGGAAAGAAGCGGCACTCATGAAGCTCTTGGTGCCCAAAGCGGCTCTTGTGATACCTTGCAGCACCTGAGTAGCGGTGGCCGGACGGGCATCACGAGTCTGCACCAGCTTCATGTCGCGGCGGCGCAGCGTAGAGTTTTCATCACGCAGCTTGCGCACCGATATGATCTGACCCTTATAGCAGTTCTCGCTCTCTCCCGGATCAACCACTACCTTCTTGCCCCAGATACGGTCGTTTTCGTCAGCAAAGTCGAGCTTATCTATCAAGTCGTGCTCAAGGAATGTGGTGTCGCCCGGATCGTTTATCTGAACCTTACGCATCATCTGGCGCACGATAATTTCAAAGTGCTTGTCGTTGATCTTCACACCCTGCAGACGGTAAACGTCTTGCACCTCGTTCACGATATACTCTTGAACGGCGGTAGGACCCTTAATGGCCAAGATGTCGGCCGGCGTGATGACACCATCAGAAAGCGGTGTTCCGGCACGCACGGCATCGTGCTCCTGAACAAGGATCTGCTTAGACAGCGAAACGAGATACTTGCGCTGCTCGCCTGTCTTGCTGGTTACGATAATCTCACGGTTACCGCGTTTCACCTTACCCATGGTCACCTCACCGTCGATTTCTGATACAACAGCAGGATTAGAGGGGTTGCGGGCCTCGAACAACTCGGTTACTCGAGGCAGACCACCGGTGATATCGCCGGCGCCACCCATGGTACGTGGTATCTTGATAAGTGTGGTACCGGTCTTTATCTCAGTGCCATTCTCTATCTTCTGTTCGATGTGTCCACCCACCGGGAAGTTGTAAGTGCCAAGTATATCAGCATCATCATACTTCTTAGTAGTGCGGTTGGGCTTGGCGCCCTTCTTCACTATGAGGCAGACAGGCACAAGCGTCTTGTCCTTAGACTCAATGATAATGCGGTCTTCCATACCGGTTGTGTCATCGGTAACCACCTTATAGGTAAGGTTCTCTACAACGTCCTGGAAGCGAACAACACCCGCATACTCACTCACAATAACAGCGTTGAAGGGGTCCCACTTAGCAATGAGGTCACCATTCTTCACCTTGTCACCTGCCTTGTAGTAGAGCGAGCTACCGTAAGGCACATTGAGCGTGTTGAGCACGATGCCCGTATTGGGATCGACAAAGCGAACCTCGGCCAAACGGCTGACAACCATCTGGCACTCCTTGTCCTGATCGTCGACGAAGGGAACGGTACGAAGCTCATCAAACTCCAGCTTAGCGTCGTTCTTTGAAACGATGCTGGCGTTGGCTGCTGCACCACCGGCCACACCACCGGCGTGGAACGTACGAAGCGTAAGCTGCGTACCCGGCTCACCAATAGCCTGGGCTGCGATGACACCAACGGCCTCACCAAGCTGCACCATGCGTGCTGTGGCCAAGTTACGGCCGTAACACTTCATGCAGACACCCTTCTTGCTCTCACAGGTAAGCACAGAACGAATCTCCACCATCTCGATAGGCGACTCTTCGATAATCTTTGCCTTGGCCTCGGTAATCTCGTCGCCGGCAGCAACAATGATCTCACCCGTCGAAGGATGAATAACGTCATGCACTGACACACGGCCCAGGATGCGCTCATAGAGAGTAGAGATAACCTCGTCGCCATTCTTCAGCGCACGGCACTCAAGACCACGGAGCGTACCGCAGTCTTCCTCTGTGATGATGACATCGTGCGACACATCTACCAGTCGGCGAGTAAGATAACCGGCATCGGCCGTCTTCATGGCGGTGTCGGCAAGACCCTTACGTGCACCGTGTGAGGAGATAAAGTACTCCAGCACCGACATTCCTTCCTTGAAGTTAGAAAGGATAGGATTCTCAATCGTACCACGACCCTCGGCACCAGCCTTCTGAGGCTTGGCCATCAAACCTCGCATACCGGCCAGCTGAGCAATCTGGTCAGCCGAACCACGGGCACCAGAGTCAAGCATCATGTAAACGGCGTTGAAGCCTTGGTCGGCCTCGGTCATGTGCTTCATAACCGATTGCTTGAGGTTGTTATTTACGTGAGTCCATGTATCGATAACCTGGTTGTAACGCTCGGTATCGGTGATGAAACCCATATCATAGTTAGACGTGATAGTGTCTATTTCTTCCTGACCCTTCGACACGATGTCTTTCTTCTCGTCAGGTACAATGATGTCATCCAGATTGAACGACAAACCGGCTACGTAAGACATGTGGTAACCCAGGTTCTTGATGCCATCGAGGAATTCGCAGGCACGTGCCATACCAACCACCTTGATAACATCTGCGATAAGCCCACGCAGCGTCTTCTTGGATATAATATCATTGAAATAACCCAACTCATCGGGGATGATGTCGTTAACGATGACACGTCCTACAGAAGTTTCTACAATGCGCTTCTGCAGTTTGCCGTCTACAAGGTCGTTAACCATCACCTTCACCTTGGCATGGAGGTCGCAACGGCCCTCGTTATGGGCAATGATAGCCTCCTCAGGACCATAGAACGTGAGTCCTTCGCCCTTGGCTCCGGCACGCAGCTTGGTGATGTAATAAAGACCGAGCACCATATCCTGCGAGGGCACAGTGATAGGAGCGCCATTGGCAGGGTTAAGGATGTTGTGGCTCTGAAGCATCAGTATCTGCGACTCCAGCACAGCCTCATTGCTCAAGGGGAGGTGAACGGCCATCTGGTCACCATCGAAGTCGGCATTGAATGCCGTACATGCCAATGGGTGCAACTGTATAGCCTTACCCTCGATAAGCTTAGGCTGGAAGGCCTGGATACCCAGACGGTGAAGCGTAGGAGCACGGTTGAGCAGCACAGGATGACCCTTCATGACATTCTCAAGAATATCCCAGATAACGGGCTCACGACGATCTACTATCTTCTTGGCGCTCTTCACTGTCTTAACAATGCCGCGCTCAATGAGCTTGCGAATAATGAATGGCTTATACAGCTCGGCAGCCATCAGCTTAGGCAGACCGCACTCGCCCATCTTCAGCTCAGGACCAACAACGATAACTGAACGGGCTGAATAGTCTACACGCTTACCCAGCAAGTTCTGACGGAAGCGGCCTTGCTTACCCTTTAGTGAGTCGGAGAGTGACTTGAGCGGACGGTTGCTCTCGCTCTTCACGGCGCTCGACTTACGGCTGTTATCAAACAGTGAGTCTACAGCCTCTTGCAACATACGTTTCTCATTGCGGAGGATAACCTCAGGAGCCTTTATCTCCATGAGCCTCTTGAGACGGTTGTTACGGATGATGACACGGCGATAGAGGTCGTTCAAGTCGGATGTGGCAAAACGACCGCCATCCAACGGCACGAGCGGGCGCAACTCGGGAGGAGTGACAGGGATAATCTTCATGATCATCCACTCAGGACGATTGACGTTCTTGCTCATCCTGAATGCTTCAACCACCTGCAGACGCTTCAAGGCCTCGGTCTTGCGCTGCTGCGAAGAGTCGGTTGTGGCGCGATCGCGCAGTTCACCGGCCAATCGGTCAAGACCGGTCTGACCATGAGCATCCTCTACAGAGAGCTCGCACAGCAGGTCATAAATGGCCTCTGCGCCCATCTTGGCAACGAACTTCTTAGGATCAGAGTCGTCCAGGCGGTCGTTACCCTCAGGCAGTCTGTTATCCAATATGTCGTTATACTCATCCTCTGACAAGAGGTCAAGCTTATGCGAGCCATTCAGCTCCTCGCCTGTCTCGCTGTTGGTCATGCCCTCTACCACTCCGGGACGTATAACGATGTAACGCTCATAATAAATCACTGCATCAAGCTTCTTTGTGGGCAAGCCGAGCAGATAGCCTATCTTGTTAGGTAATGAACGGAAATACCAGATATGAGCCACCGGAACCACAAGCTCGATATGGCCGGAACGCTCGCGGCGCACTTTCTTTTCTGTAACCTCTACACCACAACGGTCGCACACGATGCCCTTGTAGCGAATGCGCTTATACTTACCGCAGGCACACTCATAATCCTTTGTAGGACCGAAGATGCGCTCACAGAAGAGGCCATCGCGCTCAGGTTTATAAGTACGATAGTTGATGGTCTCAGGCTTGGTAACCTCACCATACGAATTCTCTAGGATTTCTTCAGGTGAAGCAAGCCCAATGGTAATTTTCGTAAAATTACTCTTTACTTTATTATCTTTCTTAAAAGCCATGTTTACTCTTATTTTGGGGTGTACGTATTATTCTAGTTTGATACTCAAGCCAAGGCCACGCAGCTCGTGGAGCAGCACGTTGAGAGACTCAGGTATGCCCGGTGTAGGCATAGGATCGCCCTTGACAATGGCCTCATAAGCCTTAGAACGGCCAACCACATCATCCGACTTGATGGTAAGAATTTCTTGCAGCACATGCGAAGCGCCGAAGGCCTCGAGTGCCCAAACCTCCATCTCTCCGAAACGCTGGCCACCAAACTGTGCCTTACCGCCAAGAGGCTGCTGAGTAATCAAGCTATACGGACCGATAGAACGAGCATGCATTTTGTCTTCTACCATGTGTCCGAGTTTGAGGAAGTAGGTGATACCAATGGTGGCAGGCTGGTCGAAGCGCTCACCCGTCTCACCGTCATAGATATAGGTTGAGCACAAGCGGGGCAGACCGGCCTTGTCGGTCCATTCCTGAAGGTCCTTCAGCTTGGCACCATCAAAGATAGGTGTCGCAAACTTAACGCCCAACTTCTTGCCGGCAGCGCCTAAGATGGCCTCGAATATCTGACCCAGGTTCATACGAGAAGGCACACCCATAGGGTTAAGAACCAAATCTACAGGACGGCCATCTTCCAAGAATGGCATATCCTCCATACGTACAACCTTCGACACAATACCCTTGTTGCCGTGACGACCGGCCAGCTTGTCACCTACTTGTATCTTTCTCTTCTTGGCAATATACACCTTAGCCATCTGCATGATGCCCGAAGGCAGCTCATCGCCAATGGTGATGGCCAGCTTGCGACGCTTCATCTCAGCATCCATAAGCTTATACTTGCGGATGTAATTCATGATGAGCTTCTGAATGAGGCCATTCGTATGAGCATCGTCCGTCCAGCCGTTAGACTGGATGCCTTCGTAGTCGAGGTTCTTCAGCGTAGGCACGGTAAACTTGCTGCCCTTAGGCACGATCTCTGCATCAGAGTAGTCTTTGATGCCCTGAGAAACCTTACCGTCGGTGAGCTTCATGAGCTTCTCTACGAGAATGTCTTTCAACTCATCAATACGCTGAGCATACTCGTCGTCTATCTTCTGCAGGGTAACCTTGTCCTGGCGCTTGCTCTCACGAGTCTTAACGGCACGAGAGAAAAGCTTCTTGTCTATAACCACACCGCTGAGTGAAGGATTAGCCTTGAGCGAAGAGTCTTTCACATCGCCAGCCTTGTCACCAAAGATGGCACGAAGAAGCTTCTCTTCAGGTGAAGGATCGCTTTCGCCCTTAGGCGAAATCTTACCGATAAGAATGTCACCCGGCTCAACACGAGCACCCACGCGAATGATACCATTGTCATCCAAGTCCTTGGTGGCTTCCTCACTCACGTTAGGAATGTCGCTCGTAAATTCCTCAACACCGCGCTTGGTCTCACGTACATCAAGTGAATACTCATCAACGTGAACAGAGGTGAGCACGTCCTCACGCACCATGCGCTCTGAAATCACAACAGCATCCTCATAGTTATAACCCTTCCAAGGCATGTAAGCCACCAGAAGGTTGCGGCCAAGTGCCAACTCACCATTCTCTGTGGCATAACCCTCGGTGAGGATGTCACCCTTCTTCACACGCTGACCCTTGTCGCAAATAGGACGAAGGTCTACAACCATATTCTGATTGGTACGGCGGAACTTAGGTATACGATACTCCTTCAGGGCAGGCTCGAAGCTAACGAACTCTTCCTCCTCGGTACGGTCGTACAAAATGCGAATTGTGGTAGCATCAACATATTCTATCACACCGTCGCCCTCTGCCGTTATCATCGTACGCGAATCCTCGCACACCTTCTTCTCAAGTCCGGTACCCACGATAGGCGCATCATTATGCAAGAGAGGCACAGCCTGACGCATCATGTTACATCCCATTAGGGCACGGTGACCGTCATCATGCTCCAAGAAAGGAATAAGTCCGGCTGAAACAGAAGCAATCTGCTGCGGAGAAACATCCATCAGGTCTACCTTGTCAGGCGACACAACAGGATAATCGGCATCCTGACGGCACTTCACATACGAACGGATGAAAGAACCATCGGGGTTCAGCGGAGCATTACCTTGACCGATAATCTTGTCCTCTTCCTCTTCTGCCGTCAAGAAGACAACATCTTTATTATCCATATCCACCTTGGCATCCTTCACCTTACGATAAGGTGTAACGATAAAGCCCAGGTCGTTTATCTTTGCATAGAGGCAGAGTGAAGAAATCAAACCGATGTTAGGACCTTCAGGACTCTCAATAGGACAAAGTCTTCCATAGTGAGTATAGTGAACGTCACGAACCTCGAAACCGGCACGCTCACGCGACAGACCGCCGGGGCCTAAGGCTGACAAACGGCGTTTGTGCGTAACCTCAGCCAGAGGGTTGGTCTGGTCCATGAACTGACTAAGAGGGTTGGTGCCGAAGAATGAATTGATCACACTGGAGATAGTCTTGGCGTTGATCAAATCAGTGGGCTGGAACACCTCATTGTCGCGAACGTTCATACGCTCACGTATCGTCCTGCTCATACGGGCCAAGCCGATAGAGAACTGGTTGGCCAGCTGCTCACCTACGGTACGTACACGACGGTTTGAAAGGTGGTCAATATCATCTACCGTAGCGTTGGAATTGATGAGCTGGATGAGATACTTGATAATCTCAATAATGTCTTCCTTGGTGAGCACACGTACATCCATGTCGATGTCAAGACCCAACTTCTTGTTGATTCTGTAACGACCCACCTCACCCAAGTCATAACGCTTATCTGAGAAGAACAGGTTCTGGAACACTTCGCGTGCACTCACGTCATCGGCAGCATCAGCATTGCGAAGCTGACGGTAGATATAGTTCACGGCCTCGGTCTCTGAATGGCTGGGGTCCTTAGCGAGCGTGTTGAAGATGATGGCGTACTTGTTGGCTTGCTCCTCATCTTTATGCAAGAGAATAGAAGAAACGCCACTGTCAAGTATCTCTTCGATGTTGTCTTCCGTAAGCTCAGTCTCACGCTCAACAACCACCTCATTACGCTCGATAGAAACAACCTCACCGGTATCCTCATCCACGAAGTCCTCGTTCCAGCTCTTCATCACGTTACCGGCCAGGCGTCTGCCAATAGCTGCTTTCAGATTTTTCTTGTTAACCTTAACGTCCTCGCAAAGATCGAAAATCTGAAGTATATCTTTATCGCTCTCAAAACCTATGGCTCTAAGAAGGGTGGTTACAGGCAACTTCTTCTTACGGTCGATGTATGCGTACATCACATTATTGATGTCAGTTGCAAACTCTATCCAAGAGCCCTTGAAAGGAATGATACGCGCGCTGTAAAGAACAGTTCCGTTGGCATGAACACCCTGGCCAAAGAACACACCAGGCGAACGGTGAAGCTGAGATACCACCACGCGCTCGGCGCCATTAATCACGAATGTGCCATTCTTGGTCATATAAGGTATGGTACCCAAGAACACATCCTGAATAAAGGTTCCAAAGTCTTCATGGTCGGGATCCGTACAATAAAGCTTCATCTTAGCTTTCAATGGAACACTGTAGGTAAGGCCTCTTTCAAGGCACTCGTCTATGGTATAACGCGGCGGATCAATATAGTAATCCAAAAACTCCAGGACGAAATTATTGCGCGTGTCCGTAATTGGGAAGTTCTCCGCAAACACCTTATACAGCCCGTCGTTCTTGCGCTCTTCAGGAGGAGTATCCAGTTGCAGGAAGTCATGGAAAGACTTGAGCTGAACATCGAGAAAATCCGGATAGGGATACGGATTGTTCACGCTTGCAAAATTTACTCTGTTATCAATAATCTTTGTAGCCATAAATTTTTAAAAGAGTCATTTATATTAGTGGCAAAGGAGCTTTAGCAATCATCGCCATTAGTGTCTAAAGACACAAAAAGGTTAGGAATAGCCTACTTAGCTAATCCTAACCATATAATAAAAGTAAAGTAATCAGAATTACTTGAGCTCAACCTTAGCGCCCTCAGCCTCGATAGCCTTCTTCAGGTTCTCAGCCTCTGCCTTAGCCATGCCCTCTTTCAGAGTAGCAGGAGCGCCGTCAACAAGGTCCTTAGCCTCTTTCAGACCAAGACCGCAAGCTTCCTTAACAGCCTTTACAACCTTCAGCTTGCTAGGACCTACCTCAGTAAGAACAACATCGAAAGATGTCTTCTCCTCAGCTGCGGGAGCTGCGCCACCAGCAGCAGGACCAGCAACTGCAACAGCTGCAGCAGCGGGCTCAATACCATACTCGTCCTTCAGGACTGTTGCCAACTCATTTACTTCCTTAACAGTAAGATTTACTAATTCTTCTGCAATAGCTTTAACGTCTGCCATTTTATCTTAAATTTATTTTTTAATTTATACTTTAATAGTTGCGACTTATATTGATTTTACTCAGGACGCTCGCCTAAAGTCTTCAGCACACCATGGATGGTGTTTGCGCCTGATTGCAAAGCAGAAACAACGTTCTTTGCAGGAGACTGTAGCAATGCAACAACCTCTGCGAGAAGTTCGTTCTTGCTCTTCAATGCAGCAAGCTCATCGAGCTTGTCAGCACCTACGTAGAAGCCTTCCTCGGCATAAGCAGCCTTCAGGGAAGGAATGCCCTCTTTCTTATACTCCTTCAGCAACTTGGCGGGAGCATTTGCCACATTGGCAAAGAACACTGCCGTATTACCCTTCAAAGAACCATAGAGTTCTTCGAAATCCTTATCAGAAGCCTCGAAAGCCTTGTGAAGAAGCTTGTTCTTCACAACAACCATCTTAATATCCTGCTTGAAGCACTTGCGACGAAGGTTGCTTGTTGCCTCAGCATTCAAACCTGTTACATCTACAAGATAAAAGTGAGAATAAGTATTCAGCTTCTCACCAAGGTCCTTTATAATAGTATCTTTTACTTCCTTTTTCATCTTTCTAAACTTTTAGAGTTATTCAACTGATTTAGGATCAATCTTGATACCCTTACTCATTGTACTGGAAATGAAGATACTCTTAATATAGGTACCCTTAGCAGCAGCAGGCTTAAGACGAACGACAGTAGAGATAAACTCCTTGGCATTACCGTAGATCTGCTCCGGGGTCATGCTAATCTTGCCGATAGAGGTATGGATAATACCAGCCTTATCAACCTTGAAATCTATCTTACCCTGCTTTACTTCCTTGACAGCTTTTGCCACATCCATGGTCACAGTGCCACTCTTGGGGTTAGGCATCAAGCCACGAGGACCGAGCACTCTACCCAGAGGACCAACCTTGCCCATGCAAGAAGGCATAGTGATGATAACATCAACATCAGTCCAACCGCCCTTTATCTTGTCTATATACTCATCCAGACCCACATAGTCGGCACCTGCTTCTTTAGCAGCAGCCTCCTGATCAGGAGTACAAAGCACGAGTACACGCGTAACCTTACCGATTCCATTTGGCAGAGAAACAACGCCGCGCACCATTTGGTTAGCCTTGCGGGGGTCTACACCCAGACGTACATCAACATCAACCGAAGCATCAAACTTAGTGGTGGTAATCTCCTTCACCAACTTCGAAGCCTCACTAAGAGTGTATGCCTTCCCTGCTTCAACCTTCTCAGCTACTGATTTTTGATTTTTTGTCAGCTTACTCATTTTAATTGAAGTTTTTAATTATAGTTCAGGGAAGTCCCCTTTTACAGTTATACCCATACTACGAGCTGTTCCGGCTACGAGACGCATAGCAGACTCGAGAGTGAAGCAATTCAAATCGGGCATCTTATCTTCGGCGATAGCCTTAACTTGATCCCAAGTAACAGTTGCCACCTTGTTTCTGTTTGGCTCACCAGAACCTTTCTTTGCCTTGGCTGCCTCTAGCAACTGTACAGCTGCAGGCGGAGTCTTAATGACAAAACTGAAGGATTTATCAGTATAGTAAGTGATAACGACAGGAAGGATCTTCCCGGCTTTATCCTGGGTACGGGCATTGAACTCCTTGCAGAAACCCATAATGTTTATACCCTTAGAGCCCAAAGCAGGACCCACGGGAGGAGAAGGGTTCGCAGCGCCACCTTTAATCTGTAACTTGATTAATCCAGCAACTTCTTTAGCCATTTTCTTTGTTAATATTTAAAATTGAAATTATAAAGAAGAATCAGTATCCGTAACTATACTTACTCTTCCTTAGCAACTTGCATAAAGCTCAGCTCGACAGGATTCTGACGGCCAAAGATCATTACCATGACCTTCAGCTTGTGTTTCTCAGAATTAACCTCCTCTACGATACCATGGAAACCTGAGAAAGGACCATCGATGACTTTCACCGACTCTCCTACCAAGTAAGGTATCTCCGGCATATCGGTAAGCTCAGATTCCTCTGCGTTACCTAACAATCTGTTGATGTCAGACTGACGTACGGGAGTAGGCTCACTCATTCCACCCAGGAAGCCAAGTACGTTAGGCATAAAGCGTAATGTAGAAGCTACATCACCCCTCAGATTGGCCTGAACCAAAACATAGCCAGGAAGACTTAGTTTCTCCTTGACTACCCTTTTGCCATTGTGCATTGTAGCATGCTTTTCTGTAGGAAGCAACACTTGAGAAACACAATCAGCCAATTTTGGGTTATGACCCATCTCAGCTTCAATATATTCCTTTACCTTTGCCTCCTTGCCACTTATGGCACGAAGAACATACCATTTCATTTCAGTATCAGCCATTTCCCTATTACTTTAACCTGGATAAACGAATTCCATGAGATTTCTGAACACGAAGTCAAATGCGAACACCACTAATGCAATGACAAGGGAAGCAGATAAAACAACCATTGCAGAGTGTGTAAGTTCAGCCCGTGTCGGCCAAGTAGTCTTATGCGCAAGCTCATCGTAACAAGCTTTGCTATAGCTTATGCAGAAGCTTACAAATCTTTTAATCATACTCTTTTTACTTTAGCACGGGTTGAAAGACTCGAACTCTCGACACCTGGTTTTGGAGACCAGTGCTCTACCAACTGAGCTAAACCCGTAAGTAATCTCCGTTGCCGTTGTTGACAACGGAGACATTTATTTTATTAGTCCTTAACGTCAGGAAGGATCTGTGTAATCTGGCCAGAGCCCACTGTACGACCACCCTCGCGGATAGCGAAACGAAGACCCTCATTCAGAGCAACCTTGTAGATGAGCTCAACCTCGATCTCAACGTTGTCACCAGGCATTACCATCTCAACTCCCTCAGGAAGCTTGATCTCACCGGTGCAGTCCATCGTACGGAGATAGAACTGAGGACGATACTTGTTACCGAATGGTGTGTGACGGCCACCCTCTTCCTTCTTCAGCACATAGATAGAAGCCTTGAAGTGATCGTGAGGAGTGATTGCACCCGGGTGCACAACTACCATACCACGCTTAACCTCATTCTTATCTATACCGCGGAGGAGCAGACCTACGTTATCACCTGCCTCGCCTTCAGCCAGAGTCTTGCGGAACATCTCAACGCCTGTGATCACAGACTTCTTATCCTCACCAAGACCAAGGAGCTGAACTTCATCACCTACCTTGCAACGACCTGTCTCGATACGGCCAGTAGCAACAGTACCACGACCAGTGATTGAGAAGACGTCCTCAACAGGCATCAAGAAAGGCTTATCAACCTCACGAACAGGCTCCTGGATCCAATCATCAACAGTATCCATGAGTTTCTTCACAGAATCAACCCACTTTGGAACGCCGTTCAATGCACCAAGTGCAGAACCACGGATGATAGGAGTATCCTCTTCATAGCCATACTGCTCCAGGATTTCGCGAACTTCCATCTCAACGAGTTCGAGCATCTCCTCATCGTCTACCATATCGCACTTGTTCAGGAATACAACCAGACGGGGAACGTTTACCTGACGAGCCAAAAGAACGTGCTCACGTGTCTGAGGCATAGGACCATCAGTTGCAGCAACTACCAGGATGGCACCATCCATCTGAGCAGCACCAGTAACCATGTTCTTCACATAGTCAGCGTGTCCCGGGCAGTCAACGTGAGCGTAGTGACGCTTCTTTGTCTCATACTCGATATGAGCGGTGTTGATGGTGATACCACGTTCCTTCTCCTCGGGTGCGTTATCAATCTGATCGAAAGACTTCACTTCCTCGTTGCCAAGACCCTCGTCATGGAGAACCTTTGAAATGGCAGCAGTCAGAGTTGTCTTACCATGGTCTACGTGACCAATAGTACCAATGTTAACATGCGGTTTGGTGCGCACAAATTCTTCTTTAGCCATAGCTTTTTCTTTTATTTAATATTAAATGAATAATCTGTGTTTTCTTTAGAATTAAACACTTCTGAAAGTAGAGCTGTAACTGAGAGTTGAACTCAGGACCTCTTCCTTACCAAGGAAGTGCTCTACCACTGAGCTATTACAGCAAGTTAATAAATTGAGCGGAAAACGGGGCTCAAACCCGCGACCCCCAGCTTGGAAGGCTAGTGCTCTATCAACTGAGCTATTTCCGCAAATTCATTCCAACAGGAATGTTTTAAGTGGGTGGTGATGGATTCGAACCACCGAAGCTAGAAGCAGCAGATTTACAGT
>SAMEA3663054__coassemble_511_pt1 | contig 44808 bp, 30 predicted proteins | sample SAMEA3663054__metabat2_low_PE_005 | metagenome-assembled genome bin SAMEA3663054 (sample SAMEA3663054) | pig gut metagenome | biome: pig gut; feature: pig-associated habitat; material: faeces | place: France | collected 2012 | reverse complement strand
ATAAGCACAGACAATGGCAAGAAAGTAGTGATAGAACTGCAGAATGTGAAGCGCAACTTTCTTGTAGGCGACGAGACGGTGCACGCGTTGCGGGGTGTGTCATTCAAGATTTACGAGGGCGAATTTGTGACCATCATGGGCAAATCGGGCAGTGGCAAGTCTACGTTACTCAACCAATTGGGCTGCCTCGACACGCCTTCTTCAGGCGAATACTATCTAGACGGTGTGCCCGTAAGGCAAATGTCAAGGGCCCAAAGGGCCGTGTTGAGGAACAAGAAGATAGGCTTTATCTTTCAGAACTACAACCTTCTGCCCAAGACAACCAGCATAGAGAACGTAGAGCTTCCCTTGATGTACAACCCCGAAATAAGCTCGTCCGAACGCTTCGAGAGGGCTGTCAACGCGCTCAAAGCCGTGGGCTTGGGCGACAGGCTTTATCATAAGTCTAACCAAATGTCGGGCGGACAGATGCAGAGAGTGGCCATAGCCCGCGCCCTGGTGAACAATCCTGCCGTGATACTTGCCGATGAGGCGACCGGAAACTTGGACACACGAACCTCTTTTGAGATACTGGTGCTCTTCCAAAAGCTTCATGCAGAGGGGCGCACCATCATCTTCGTGACCCACAATCCCGACATTGCGCATTACTCAAGCCGCAACATCGAGCTGCGCGACGGGCACATCATCAGCGACGAGTATAATCACAACATACTCTCAGCTGCAGAAGGTCTGGCTGCGTTGCCAGCCAATTCTGACGAATAAAACATTGCATTATGAACATTACCAATCTTTTCAAGATAGCCTTAAAGGCAATAGCAGCCAACAAGATGCGCTCCTTTCTCACCGCATTGGGCATCATCATAGGCATTGCATCGGTCATCACCATGCTGGCAATAGGCCAAGGCACAAAGAACAGTATACAGGCCAACATTGCCCAAATGGGCTCTAATATGATAATGATAAGCCCCGGTGCCGACCGCAGAGGGGGCGTACAGCAAGACGCTTCGTCTATGGAGACGCTCAAGCTTACCGACTATCAGGCTCTCAAAGACGAGTGTAAGTACATCAAAGCCATATCTCCTGTGGTGAGCAGCACCGGACAATTCATTTACGGGAATGAGAATACACCGTCTACCATCACAGGTGTTAATCAAGACTACTTAGAGATAAGGCAGCTCAAAGTGGCCGATGGAGAGATGTTTACTGACACCGACATCAAGACAAGTGCCAAGGTTTGTCTGCTCGGGCAGACCGTTGTAGACAATCTGTTCCCCGACGGTTCAGACCCAATAGGCAGGGTGATACGCTTCAACTCCATACCTTTCAGGGTGATAGGAGTGATGCAGAAAAAGGGCTACAACTCTATGGGCATGGACCAGGACGACTATGTTCTGGCACCTTATACGTCAGTTATGAAACGCATTTTGGCACAAACCTACCTGGGACAGATACTGGCTTCGGCCATCACAGAGAACGTTACCGACCAGGCAACAGACGAGATGACGTCGATACTCAGGCGCACGCATAAGCTGAAAGACGCCACCGAAACCACTGAAGGTGATGACGACGACTTCAACATACGCTCACAAGAAGAGCTGGCCAGCATGATGAACTCCACCACAAATATGCTCACCATCCTGCTGGGATGCGTGGCAGGCATCTCGCTCATCGTGGGCGGAATAGGCATTATGAACATTATGTACGTCAGCGTTACCGAACGCACGCGTGAGATAGGCCTGCGCATGAGCGTCGGCGCACGTGGCATCGACATCCTCAACCAGTTTCTCATCGAGGCCATATTGCTCAGCGTATCGGGCGGACTGATAGGCGTCATGCTCGGCATAGGGGCTTCTTACGCCGTAAAAATGCTGGCCCATTGGCCCATATCCATCGAACCTTGGACCATCATCATGAGCTTTGCCGTGTGCACGTTCACCGGAGTGTTCTTCGGTTGGTATCCTGCCAAGAAGGCAGCACAGTTAGATCCTATAGAAGCAATCAGGTATGAATAGTCTCAAAAAAAGGAAAATATGGAGCATCGTTATGCAGATTTTCATCTGCACGATGCTTTTGCTGTTACCATTTATATACATTTTGCCTGATGAGAAGCTCACCATTACGCTTTACTTCACAAAGAGTCTATGGCCCCTGTCACTCATTCTGCTCTTCTATTTCAATGCCCTGTGGTTAGTGCCCCACTTTGCCGTGAGGGCCAAAAATACGCTCATGGTGACAGGCATCAACATCCTTATCATCGTGGTTATTGCCACTGGGCTGCGCATAGTAGGCGGTATACAGCACCGTTTGCGCATAGAAAACTCCGAGAAAAAGCATCAGCCCACGTCAGCCTTTATCAAGACAACAAAAGAGCCACCCACCTTTGTGTGCCTGATGTGGATAAAAGACACTTTCAACTTGTCGGTTGCAGCCAGTCTGGCTTACTTCATCATCATCGCCAAACAATGGCGAAAGACCGAAAATGAGCGTCAAGAGGCTGTCGTAGCCTTGCGTGAGGCCGAGCTGAAAGCTTTGCGCAACCAGATAAGCCCGCACTTTTTATTAAACACATTGAACAATATTTATACGCTCACTGCGTTAAATAAAGACAAAGCGCAGAGCTCTATTATCGAGCTTTCCAATATGTTGAGGCACATACTCTATGAATCAGACGAGGCTTTTGTGCCGCTTACGCACGAAGTAAAATTCATTCAAAGCTACATAAACCTTATGCGGCTGCGTATAGCACCTAACGTAGAGATAAGCGAAAAGACCGAGATACCAGAACCATGCTACCTCGTGGTGGCTCCCATGCTGTTCATCTCGCTGGTAGAGAATGCCTTCAAACATGGCATATCGCCTGTAGAGAAGAGCTTCATAAGCATCTCGCTACATGCTGACAGCAGCAAGATAGAGCTTACTGTCGCCAACAGCAACCACCCCAAAAAGAACGACCACAGCGGCCACGGCGTAGGTCTGGCCAACATGGAGCAACGCTTAAAGCTCATGTATTCAGGAAAATACAGTTGGCAACATGGCGTGCAAGAAGAAACAAATACGTATATATCAAAAATAACAATATATGAAACTAAATTGTGTAATCATTGACGACGAGCCTTTGGCAGCCAATCTGCTGGAGAGTTATGCGGAAAGAACATCTTATATACACCTTGTAGGAGCCTTCAACAACGCCGTTGACGGAATGAAAGCCATACGCGAAAACAGCGTAGATCTGGTGTTCATGGACATTCAAATGCCCGACCTCAACGGCATAGAATTTGCCAAGATACTGCCCAAAAGCGTTAAGGTCATCTTCACAACGGCTTTCAGCCAGTATGCCATAAAGGGCTATGACGTAAACGCACTGGGCTATCTGCTCAAGCCTATCAGCTATGAAGACTTTCTTAAAGCAACGGCCAAAGCACTCGACTACTTCACCGAGAGAGACCGCGACACACCCATGCCGGCCGACAGATTCATCTTCATGAAGAGCGAGTACAAGCTTGTGCAAATACCATTGGATGACATTCTCTACATCGAAGGCGTAAAAGACTATGTAAAGGTGTACATGGCAGGCGACAAAAAACCTGTGATGAGCCTGATGAACATGAAGAAGTTAGAGGACTATCTGCCCCATCCTGAGTTCTTGCGCGTTCACCGTTCATACATCGTACACATGACTCGGATAGAGCTTATAGACCGTCTGCGCATCGTCTTCGGCGATAAGTTCATCCCCGTGTCTGAGAGTTACAAAAGCGAAGTGCAGAAATATCTTGATCAGCACACCCTGATGTAAGCATCAACAACATGCGCTCAGCATGGCGAGAAGGAAGGATAACAGCCTGAATAACAAGGCCGTTATCCCTCTTTTTTTATATCATCAGCTTCCCATACCGTCATGCTTATCTCACAGCCTATTGCGGGCCGCTTTCTAAAATAGGCCTTTTCGCGTTGCAAAATAGGCATTATTGAAGGCTCAAATAGGCACTTTTGCGTTGTAAAAAGGCCTGTTTTGCAAACAAGCATCAACTTCTGGCAAGACCAACATGCATTTTCAGCCACGCTGATAGCCCTTTTTCAGCAAAAAATAACTATCTTTGCGCTAAACAAAACAATCAACCCATGCAAAAGCTATTATCATTGCCACCCAATCTGGTGAAGTGTTTTCATGAAATAACCGGGCTCAACAAGCGCCAATGGTTCTGCACTAACGACCCCGTAGGGCATAAGTTAGGCTCGGGAGGAGGCACAGCCTGGCTGTTGCTCAAGGCCTTTGAGGGTGCCGGCGCCACGGCTGGCTTTGACCAATGGCTGGCGTCTGAGAAGCGAATACTCATACATGCCGGCGGACAGAGCAGGCGGCTGCCAGCCTATGCGCCGTCGGGCAAAGTACTCACACCCATACCCGTGTTTCGCTGGGAGAGGGGGCAAAGACTCTCGCAAGACCTGCTATCGCTGCAAACACCCCTGTATGAGCGCATCATGCAAGAGGCTCCGCAAGACATGCATACCATGGTGGTGAGCGGCGACGTGCTCATCAGGGCCACTCAACCCTTGCAACCTATTCCACAAGCCGACGTTGTTTGCTACGGATTATGGCTCGGACCGGAAATAGCAAAGGACCATGGCGTGTTTGTTTCAAGCCGTAACAACCCCGCAACACTAGAGTACATGCTGCAAAAGCCCACGGTTGAGGAGCTCGGACAGCTGCAAAAAGACCATCTCTACCTCACCGACATCGGTATATGGCTGTTCTCTGACCGAGCAGTAAAGGTGCTCATGCACAAAGCTATGCACGAGGGCGAGGTGGCAGACTATGACATGTACACCACCTTCGGAGGGGCCTTGGGGGCCGAACCGCGGATAAAAGACCCCGACATCAACGCGCTCAGCGTGGCCATACTGCCACTGCCGGGCGGCGCATTCTATCATTTTGGCACCTCGCACGAAATCATTTCGTCTATGCTTGCCATACAAAACGTGGTGAACGACCAGCGTGAGCTGCTCCATCACTCCATCAAACCGCACCCCGCCATGTTTGTTCAGAACTCTGAAGTGTGGGTAAAGATAACATCAGACAATAAGAATCTGTGGATAGAAAACTCTTGCGTAGCAGAGAAATGGCAGTTAGCGCACGACAACATCATCACCGGCGTGCCTCAAAACGACTGGAACATCAAGCTAGAAGCCGGTCAGTGCGTAGACATCGTGCCCATCGGAGAGAACGAATGGGCTGTTAGGCCCTACGGATTTTATGATAAGTTCAGGGGCAAACTGTCGCTCCCCGACACCCTTTTCATGGGTAAGCCGTTCGGCGAATGGGCTTCCCGGCGCGGCATCAACATCAATGAGATTGACGGCAAGGCCGATTTGCAGACCGCACGCATCTTTCCTGTGGTGGATAACCTGAGTGATGCGGGGCTCGTATTGCGCTGGATGCTCAACGAACCCTATCAGCAGGGCGGCCAAATGGTGTGGAGAGAGGCCCGAAAGATGAGCGCCGAGGACATCAGCGCGTGCGCAAACCTAGTCAGACTGGCCGGGCAGCGCAGCCAGTACAGGGCTTTCAACTGGCCTTTCCTGGCCCGCAACTATCAGCACAGCGTGTTTTATCAAACCGACTTAGACGATGCCGCGCACGAATTTGCCGACAATCACATTGCCATGCCCACGCCCCTGCCCGCCGACACGCCCTTGCTCACGCGCATACACGATGCCATGTTCCGCTCAGAGCTGCAAAGGCTCAACGGCAAAGATGGCAACGAGGAAGAGCAGCATGCCTTTTCGCTCTTGCGCGAGGGGCTCACCAGCCACGTATTGGCACACAAGCAGGCGCCCCACATGGACGTCTTTGCCGACCAGATAGTGTGGGCGCGCTCGCCGGTGCGCATCGATTTGGCCGGCGGATGGACCGATACGCCGCCCTATTGCCTGATGGAAGGAGGCAACGTAGTGAATATTGCCATCGAACTAAACGGTCAGCAGCCGCTGCAAACCTATGTCAAGCCGTGCCGCGAACCGCACATTGTGCTGCGAAGCATAGACATGGGCGCCTCTGAAACGATAGAAACGTATGAGCAGTTGGATAATTTCAACACCGTGAAGAGCCCCTTCTCCATACCCAAAGCGGCCCTCGTGCTGGCCGGTTTCCATCCCGGCTACTCGCAAGAGAGCTATGCCTCTCTGCGCCAACAGCTCGAAGCTTTCGGCCACGGCATCGAGATAAGCACACTGTCGGCCATTCCTGCAGGCTCCGGTCTGGGCACAAGCAGCATTCTGGCGGCCACTGTGCTGGGAGCGCTGAGCGACTTCTGCGGTCTGAGATGGGATAAGGAAGAGATAGGTTTGCGCACCCTCGTGCTCGAGCAGATGCTCACCACAGGGGGCGGATGGCAAGACCAATATGGCGGATTGCTGCAAGGCGTGAAGCTGCTCACCACTCGTTCGGGCTTCAAACAGACACCCCACGTGAGGTGGTTGCCCACCGATCTCTTCACGCAACCCCAATATGCGCAATGTCATTTGCTTTATTACACCGGCATAACACGCACGGCGAAGAGCATTCTGGCCGAGATAGTGAGGCGAATGTTCCTCAATCAGCACGACGAACTGGAGGTGCTGAGGCAGATGAAGAGCCATGCCATGGACATGTATGATGCCATTCAGACCGAGAAATTCAGCCTCATGGGGCGCCTCATAGGCAAGACGTGGCAGCAGAACCAGCGTATAGACAGCGGCACCAACCCCGAAGAGATAAACCGGATAACCCGTCTGATAGACGATTATTGCCTGGGCTACAAGCTGCCGGGCGCCGGTGGAGGCGGCTATCTGTATATGGTGGCAAAGGATGCAGACGCTGCCACGAGGATAAGAGAGACGCTCAACCACAACCAGACTAACGCCAACGCACGCTTCGTAGACATGAAACTAAGCGAGCAAGGGTTGCAGGTGAGCCGCAGCTAAGGCGCGCTTGCCCTGCCTCATGCCCTACGCCCGTAAGTAGAATCCATTTAACCAACACCTCAACCATGTACAGAACCATTGCCATCATCGCACTGTTGTGCGCTGTCTTGACAACAGGCAGGGCGCAGAACACACCTAAAAGAGTATTCAACTCATCTGTCGGAGCGCGTCGCAATGCCGACAGCACGCTCAGCGCGCACGTCAACGTAGGGCTGGTGGGCCTGGTAGACACGCTAAAAGGCATGCAGCTCAGCCTCACCGACGCCGTTGTGAGAAGGCAGGGCAAGGGCGTCAACATCGGCACACTGGCCGCCATATCGGCCGGAAGGTTCAGCGGCACACAACTGTCTATGCTCACCAACATCTCGCTAGGGCCCTTCAGCGGCCTTCAGGTGTCGCCCTTAACCAACATATCCATGGGTTTGAAGGGCGGCTTACAGCTCTCCGGCGTAGCCAATATATCCTCTGCTACAGCACGAGGGGTGCAGGCTGCCGTCTACAACTATGCCGACACGCTCAACGGTTCGCAGATAGGCATCATCAACGTGGCACGCTCTCACCCCAAGGGATGGCAGATAGGAGTTATCAATTACACGCAAGACACAGTGGCACACAAGCTAGGCTTGGTGAACATAAACCCCAAAACACGCATCGACTTCCTCACTTTCATAGGCAACACATCCAAGCTTAACGGAGCCATCAGGTTCAGAAACAAAAGCACATACAGCATTCTGGGCATCGGAACCCACTACATGGGGCTCGACAAACACTTCTCCGGAGCACTGTTTTATCGCATCGGTCAGTACTTCAACCTCACTCCCCGGCTTTCCGTAAGCGGCGATGTAGGCTATTATCACATTGAGACTTTCGAGGAAAACACCCAAGAAAAGCCTCAGCGACTCTATTCTTTGCAGGCCCATCTCAACGGCGATTACCAGCTCACACCCTTCTTGGGCATCTTTGCCTCGGCAGGTTACGGCAGCACACATTATTATTATCACAACACCAAATACCGCAACCGTTTCATCCTACAGTTGGGTTTGTCGTTCAGATACAATAACAAGAGGCAGCCGGGAACCTTCTATAAGACTGCCCATAAGGCTGATATGCTCAGCGAGCCCACCGACTCTCTAGAGCGCACCTACGCCTTTCTGGCTCCCTGGAACAGGAAGCCCCACTACTGGATGGCCGCCCTTCAGGTGACGGGCATCAACGTTTTGGTGCACAGCTTCGACCATTTCATCATGAAAGAAGACTTCGCCCAGGTGCACTTCAAGGACATTGGCAACAACTTCAGGCACGCTTTTGTGTGGGACAACGACAAGTTTTCTACCAATCTTTTTGCCCATCCCTATCACGGAAACCTATACTTCAACAGTGCACGAAGCAACAACCTCAGCTTCTGGCAGGCCACTCCCTACGCGCTGGCAGGCAGTGCCATGTGGGAGTTTTTCGGCGAAACAGAGCCTCCGGCCATCAATGATTTGATGGCAACTACCTTCGGCGGCATCTGTATAGGCGAGATAACGCACCGCCTGTCGGCCCTTTTGCTAGACGACCGTAAGCACGGAGCGCCCCGGTTCTGGCGCGAGCTGGGGGCCGGCATCATCAATCCCATGGGTGCTTTCAACCGTCTTGTAAGGGGCGATGCCTTCACCGTGCGCAACGACTACTATCGTTATCACGACAAAAACCGCTTTCCCGTGCACCTGGCAGCAACCGCCGGCTTCAGGTATCTGGCCGACGATGGCGGACTGTTCAGGGGTGAAAGCAACCCCTTCATCAACGTCAGGCTCGCCTACGGCGATGCTTTCGACCAAGAAAACAACAAGCCTTACGACTACTTCACCATCAACATGAACGTCGGACTGAGCTTCAATCAGCCCCTCATATATGGCGCTCACCTCATGGGAAGGCTATGGAGCGCGCCCGTCTACATGGGAGAGAAGATACAAACGGCATTCGGTATCTATCAGCACTTCAACTTCTACGACTCCAAGCCCGTGAAAAACGGCACCTCACTTACCCCTTACCGCATCAGCGAAGCAGCCTCTGCGGGCCCCGGACTGGTGATAAGATATCCCGGACTGGGCAACATCAGCGAGGTGGAGCAAGACGTTTACATCAACGGCATCTTGTTGGGAGGCACCAAAAGCGACTATTATAATGTCATAGACCGCGATTATAACATGGGCAGTGGCTACAGTCTGAAGACCAAGACCATCATGGTGTTTCCCAAACTGGGCATGTTCAACTTCACGACCGACTATTACCGGCTCTACACATGGAAAGGTTATGAGGGCAAAGACTTGGCCAACATCAACCCACTCTACCTCAACGCGCAAGGCGACAAGGGCAATGCAGAACTGCTGGTGCTCAACATGAGCATGGCATTCAGGCTGAAAGGCAACCTAAGCATCAACATGGCAGGCTCTTACTACATGCGAACCACACGCTATTCGGCCCATCCCACCGTCTATGCCAATACCTTTGAGACATCCTTAGGCCTGAGCTACGCCCTTTAGGACATAAAGATGCGGGCACCAACTAGCCCACGGGAATGGCCGGGCGCAGCCAATGAACGGCTCACAAGGTCGGTGTAGGGCTCTGCAAAGCGCGCTATCAGCGTGCGAAAGCAACGCCTTTGAGCATTATTCATAACTAACTGAAAAGCAACGCTTTGCATATAGCCTTGCAAAATAGGCCTTTTTGCGAGCCCAAATAGGCATTTTCGGCTTGCAAAACCATGCTTTTTACATAGCGAAAAGGCCTATTTTGAAAAGCAAGCACCACCCTCTGCCCCGTAGAAGATGACCAGGCGGCAGGCCGAAAAAGGCCGCCCCACCCTACCATAATAAATCGGCAGCCCTTAAAAACGCAGTCACTTTTTGGCCATTCAAGATTTTTGGCGTAACTTTGCACGTTATGATTGATACATCCGCCCTACAGGGCATGACCGCGAAATATGCCACATTAGGCTGTAAGCTCAATTTCTCAGAAACGGCAACCTTTGCCCACGCTCTCGAAGAGATGGGGGTCAGGACAGCCAAAGACAACGAGAAGGCTGACATCTGCCTGATAAATACGTGCTCGGTAACGGAAGTGGCCGACCATAAGTGCCGACAGCAAATTCATAAAATGGTGAGAGAGAACCCCGGAACGCTCATGGTGGTGACGGGATGCTATGCTCAGCTAAGGAGCAAAGAGATAGCCCAAATACCCGGAGTGAGCTTAGTGCTGGGCAGTAACGAGAAAGCCAACCTCGTACAATACCTCACCGAGGAGGTGCAACGCAAGGGTATGAACGGTCCGTTGCCGCTCAACCACACACAAGGAGGCGACTGGCATTCTGTCAAGACCAAGGACATCAAGGCCTTTCAGCCCTCTTGCTCCAGGGGCAACCGCACGCGTTTCTTCCTCAAGGTGCAAGATGGCTGCGACTATTTCTGCACCTATTGCACCATACCTTATGCACGCGGCTTCTCGCGCAACCCTTCTATCAGCACACTGGTGAGCCAGGCTGAGCAGGCAGCAAGGCAGGGTGGAAAGGAGATAGTGCTCACAGGCGTTAACATAGGCGACTTCGGCCGCACCACAAACGAGCGCTTCATAGACCTTGTGAAGGCGCTCGATGAGGTGCAAGGCATTAAGCGTTACCGCATATCCAGTCTGGAACCCGACCTGCTGAGCGATGAGCTGATAGAGTATTGCGCGCAGTCAAGGGCCTTCATGCCACACTTCCACATACCCCTGCAAAGTGGTTCCGACCACGTGCTGCGGCTTATGCACAGGCGATACGACTCGGCCTTGTTTGCTCATAAGATAAGGCTTATCAAGGAGAAGATGCCCGATGCCTTCATCGGAGTAGACGTGATGGTGGGCTGCCGGGGCGAGAAGCCGGAGAATTTTGAAGAATGTTATGAGTTTCTGAAAGCCTTGCCGGTAACCCAACTGCACGTCTTTCCATACAGTGAACGGCCCGGCACGTCGGCTCTAGCCATACCCTATCAGGTGAGCGATGCCGACCGGAAGATGCGATCGCACAGGCTTCTGAAGTTGTCTGCCGCCAAGACGCACGACTTCTATGCCGCCCACATCGGTCAGCAAGCTGAGGTTCTCTTTGAGAAAGCGGGACAGGGAAAGCCCATGCACGGTTTCACCCGCAACTATATACGTGCCGAGCTGCCCGCCGAAATAGCCAAAGAAGAGTATGACAACCAGCTCATCAGCGTGAGGCTAACGGGCTTTAACAGCGAGCAGAACGCCTTAATGGCCGAAATAACAGACACAAACATATAAAAGATGACTAAAGTTGCTATCGTTATACTAAACTGGAACGGAAAGCAGATGATGATGAGCTATCTGCCATCTGTCATTCAATACTCGCGCGAAGAGGCCTCCATCATCGTGGCCGACAATGCTTCGACCGACGGTTCTGTGCAATGGCTGCGCGAACATCACCCCGAAGTGCGAGTCATTGAGCTTGATAAGAACTACGGATTTGCCGAAGGTTACAACCGGGCATTGAAGCAGGTGGAAGCCCAATATTATGTCATTCTGAACTCAGACGTGCAGGTTACGCATCATTGGCTCACGCCGTTGATTGAGAATATGGATGCCCATGAGGAGGTAGCAGCATGTCAACCCAAGCTGCTTTCGGTGGCCGACAACGACTCTTTTGAGTATGCCGGCGCGGCAGGAGGCTTCATCGACCGCTTTGGTTACCCCTTCTGCCGAGGCAGAATATTCGATACGGTGGAGCAAGACCAGGGACAATATGACGAAGAAGCAGAGATATTATGGGCTACAGGAGCCTGTCTAATGATTCGTTCGGCCGACTTTTGGCGCGCCGGAGGGTTCGACGGACGCTTCTTCGCGCATAATGAGGAGATAGATTTATGCTGGCGTCTGCACGACATGGGGCGCAAGATATACTGTTATCCTGACAGTGAGGTGTTTCATGTAGGTGGTGGTACGCTGCCCAAAAACAACCCCATGAAGACTTATCTCAACTTCCGCAACAACCTGACCATGCTATACAAGAACCTGCCGGAGAGCGATTTCCACTACGTTTTGCGCATGAGGTGGCTGCTGGATTATGTGGCTGCCTTTGCCACATTGCTGATGCATGGCAACTGGGGCGACTTTAAGGCCATCTTCCGCGCACGCCGAGCCTACCGCAAATGGCGCCATCAGTTTGACGACGACAGACGCACGATACAGCAAAGACGCGTTGCCGACGGCCGAAAGCCTTTCTGCATTGTGTGGAAATATTATATCAAGAAGGTCACAACCTACGATAACCTATGACCTTGCACCCGTCATGCGGCGCAAAGTGAGCCTGAAGAAGTGGTGATAGAGCACACCCGCCAGCGACAAACCAAAGGGAAAAGCAAACCAAACGCCCTCCAAGCTGCCGCCAAGCACTATTCCGAAGGTATAACTAAGGGGAATAGATACCACAAAATAGGCGATGAAAGCCACCAGCATGAGCGGCTTTACGTTTGACAACCCACGCAGCGCATTAGAGAAAATGCACTGAAGACCGTCGGCAACCTGATATACAATGAGCGGGGTGATGGCAGATGCCACCGTGGCAGCGACCTTTGCAGAGTCGGTAAATGCCCATCCTATCTCGTTGCGAAGCAATAACACGGGCCCGGTGAGCAGCACTGCCACGCACAAACAGATATGAAAACCGGCCCAGGCCGTGGGGGTTATCTTGCCATAGTCTTTCTGTCCGCAATAAAGACTGACGCGTATGGACACCGCAGCGGCTATGGCATAATAGAATTGATAGAACAACTGGCTCACCGAAAGCATGATTTGATGACCTGCCAAAGCCTCGGCGCCTATCCATCCCACGATGATGGAACACAAAGACCATGCTCCCGACTCCATACTCATCTGCAGTCCCAATGGCCATCCCATGCCATTGAGCTTTTGTTGCCACACTCTCGTAATCCTGCTATGCACAAAAGAGTGGGCGTAAGGACGGTATCTACGGGTGAAGAAGAACACGTAAGCCATGGCAAAAGCCATGATGATGCGCGACAACATAGTAGAGAGCCCGGCGCCAAGCAGCCCAAGTTCGGGCATACCTCCGTGGCCGTAGATGAGCATATAGTTGCCTATGATGTTCAGAATGTTGCCGGCTATGAGTATCCACATGGGCTTCACGGTGTCAGTACTGCCGTCGGCCGTCTGCTTGAACACATTAAACCAACACACAAAAGGCACCGAAATGAGGTTCACAATATAGTAAGGACGCATGTAAGGAATAAGTTCTTGAGGCTGGCCAAGCTTGTCCAGAAAGAAATAAAGCACGATGTAGGCAGCCGAAAGCAGCAATGCTACAACGCTATTGGCTAGGAGCGCATTGCGCACAGCGGTGCCAATGCCCTGCTCATCGCCCTTTCCGAAGAGGTTACCTACAATGGGTGTGAGGCCATAAGAGAAGCCCATGGCCAGAAGGATGCCCAAGTTGAAGAGCTGACTGACAAAAGCCGCGGCAGCGAGTTCGGGCGTTGAGTGATGCCCAATCATGATGGTGTCGGCAAAACTAAGCACGATTGTGCCAATCTGACCGATAATAATAGGAATGCCTAACTTGATAAGTGGCTTGTATTGGGCACTGTATAAAGAGAAATCTATATGCATAATGGTTGTCTAAGCAAAACGGTTTGCAAAGGTACAACAATTAAATGGATTTTCAGCATCATCGCTTTTATCATCTCATCACATGCCTGTTGATATAAAGGTGAGGGGCAAGTAAACTGACAGTGAGCACACCTTGCAGGCCTGCTCACCAAGGATTGTTGCACTTATGCGTCAGTATAGCAATAAGAGAAGCCAGTTGAACAAGTTGTTGACAGACTTCCTTGACAAGTGACGGGCAGGAAAATCCATCTTCAAACCCAGCATAACATTGGTTCGCATGTTGCTTAACTCGTGCTTAGCCGACATTCCGGCGACCGTACCATCGGTAAATCGCACCTCCTCACGGTTATGCCCGCCCATCGCAAAGCTCCATCCGAAGTCGAAGGTAAGCGACAACGAGCTGATAAGACGCAGATCTACGCCCACCTGAGGAGCCACAACAGTGGCGAAAGGAGCCTTTAAACTGTAGTCCATCACCAGGTGACTGCCGGGCCAACCCTGCTCTGCCGTGTAGAAACCACGGCCATTATGCTCGCTCAGATTGAGGAAGTTGAACTCCATGCCGGCCCCTACATGCGGCTGTAATATCCATTTTCGGGGGAAAAAATAATACTTAATGCCTGCGCCAACACCCAACATGTTATACTTTTTAAGGCCTATTCCCGATGCCAAATCGGTGAGAACGCCCATCTGCTCATACTTAATGTCGCCTGTGAGCACCCATCTGCGCGTGAGATAATAGTCGGCTCCCACCTTGAAAGCATTAGACTCGTCGTCATTAAAGTACAAGTCTTGCCCGTCGGGCGAGTTGTCATCGGCCGTTCCTTGGCCTAAACCGAGGCGCAAGGCCCAGCGATAAGAATCGTCTTCTTGCTGGGCTTGCACCGTAAAAACAGTTAAAAGAGTCAGGAAAGAGATTATCAGTCTGAGTTTCATAAGGCTATCTGACAACTATTTTATGCCTGTTCAAGATATATATACCCTTGGGCAGAGACGCTGCCGAGGTGCCTGCCAGCCTGCCATCCAAAGTGTAATAGCGGCCGTCACCCTGCGTCTTGCCGGCATAATCGATGTGTTTGATGCCGTCGGGCACAACGTTCTTCACGCCAAGATAGTCGAAAGAAACAATGCCTGTATCTTCATTGATGTTCAGAATGGGGCGAACCAGCTCGCTGCCATCCATCATGGTGAAGGCATGAATGCTGTCTGTTGCCGTTGAACCAGGGTATGTATCGCCCGCCATATCGGCTAAATAATCTTTCTCTGTTTTGTACTTAGCTACAGCGCCTAGCGTTCCATCGGCTGCGAGAACCACTATCTGAGGCTTGCCTTTCTCATCGTTAGGCCTGTCACCCGTGCTAACTACGTCGCGACTGTACTTCACCCGATAGGTAAGAAGGCCGTGTCCGGGCAGCTTCTGGTTCCATCCGGCCAGCTGAATGTTCTGCAATACAACATATTCGCGCCCTGAAGGGTCGGCATCATTCAGTATCTTATAAGCCTTTCCGTCGGCTTTGTCGATGGTAGGCAAGTCTACATGCGTGGTATCGCTGAGCGTATCGATGTTCATCCAGCCGAATACTTCACGCTCCCAAGCAGTATACGCAGTTGGGCAACGGCCGCTGAAGACATACTCACCACCGTCCATGACGCTCCAATACTCCATGCCTTGATTGTCAGCATTCTCACCTGAAGAGCCAGACGTGGCATAAAGGTCGGGCAAACCCATGGTGTGTGAGAACTCATGAATGAAAAGTCCGATGCCGTTGATGAGCTTATTGGCTGCCGTATATCTGCCGTTGAGCTCATTGTTCACGCCATAGCGCACCACCCTCTTGCCGTCATAAGTGCCATAACTGCCCGTCCCTGACTTGGGCCAGATGCACGATGTAGGATTGCCTGTTACACTTGCAGAGTGTCCGGCATATATGATGTAGACCAAATCTACATTGCCATCGTTGTTCAAATCATACTTGGTGAAGTCTACCGAATCGTCAACCAGCTTGCAAGCTTCGGGTATAAGCAGGTCCATACGGTCGGAAGAGCCGGCTCCATACACGGCAGATGGCTTACTTAAGGTAACAGGTCCGACGACATCAAAGTGTGGCTTAAACTGTCCTTTGCTCATATCGTTGAAGTAAGCCGTTACTCCTTTGTAGTTGCGACTCTCGTTAACGAAGCCGCTCACCACGTCTTCAGGATGGTCTTCTGCATTGAGATACTGCTCGAAAGAGGCTTTCGGATTGCTCAGCGAGAACGTTGTGTCGGCAAAGTTCACCAATATGACGAGCGCATGAGGCTCCCCCTTATGAGGGAAAAGGGTGGTGTCGGTGCTCACGGGTGTACGTCTGAGCATCGAGGCACGCTGCCTGGCATCGGCTTTGGCATAAAACAAGTCTCTTTGCTGATTGGTTACGGCCAGCTGTTCGGCCTTGCTGCGATACAAAGGCTCATGTGCAAGCACTCCTGCTGAGGTCAGATCGCCATTGTCGCTCACCTTAGCCACGTAATAAGCACCGGGTGCCTGCACCAGCAACGTGCCGTCTAGCGTGGCATACCAGTTGCAATGCTCGTCGCCATGAAGCACCACTGTGAGCATACTTCCGTCGGGTTGCCGCACCAGGAGCGGCTGTCCGTCGGCCTTAGCGCCCCAACTCATGAGGCTGAAAAGGCAGAATGAAATGAGTAAAACAATTTTAGGTGTAAGCTGTTTCATATCTTATGTCCGTAAAAATATTGTCCTTTATGCTGCGTGCGACGGCCATAATCTATGGCATGAACGGGGCAGTGATGATAGCAGCTGAAGCATGTCAGGCACCTGCCGTTATGCTTCCATTGCGGCACCAGGCCCTTGCCGCCCTCTATATCGGCCACGGGGCACACCTGGGCACAGCGTCCGCAACGCACGCACCGGGCCTCATCCACCCTGAAAGGCTTGTCGGTGATGAGGTGATTGACAAAGAATGCGCCCACAGGACCGCTGAAAAACGAAGGCAAAGGACCCACGGTGAGGTCGGTGATGCCCTCTTTGCGAGCCTCTATCTGCACTGAAATCCACTTCACACGCTCTTGGGCAGCCTCTATCTTCTGCTTTTCGCGCCCGGAAGGGTCTACATCCATGAAGGGCAGACCCACGTAAGACTCAGGCATGATGACCGAGAAAGCACTGTGAAGACGGATGCCTTCCATGTTGAGTTGCTGCTTCAGACGGTCGATGGTGCGCGCTACGGTGTCGCCGGCTGTGCATACCGCATAGCAGAAATGGGCGCTACCGTCTATCTTTATGTTCATCCACTTATCTATAAACTCAAGCACCAGCTTGGGCGGACGCCATCCGTGAACGGGAAAGACGAAGCCCAATCGCTCGCCGGGCTGTAGCTCAAACAACCTCGATGAGCCCAGCAGAGAGGGCATGGCTACCATTTTTTCGCCAGTACGGGCGGCTAATTGCTCGGCCACCCAACGGCTATTGCCTGTGCAAGATAAGTAGAATATCATACTGCAAAGGTATGACTTTTCGGCGAAACAACCATAACTTTCAGTGAATTTAGGCAGACCGACAGAAACAAAGGATATAGACTAGAATAACAAATGATGAAAACAGGTGTGGATGATATAACATATATATAATAATTATACCCGATGACAAGAACCAACACTGATGCTGAGAACTGGCAAGACAAAACATCTTGAAGCCCCCAAATAACGGTATAAGAGCTTGTAAGCTAACAAAAAAGCCTTAAAACGAAGCTTAATTTCTTAATAAAAGCAAAAAGTTGAAACAATGTATTGCATATTTGTAATTATTACAGTACCTTTGCAGCAGTAAAAAATAATATTAACTAGAAAACAAAACATTATGAAAGAACTGAAAGGAACAAAGACAGAGAAGAACCTCCAGGAGGCTTTTGCAGGTGAGAGCATGGCTCGCAACAAGTACACATTCTTTGCATCAAAAGCTCGCAAGGACGGTTTTGAGCAGATAGCAGCCCTCTTTGAGGAGACAGCTAATAATGAAAAGGAACACGCAAAGCTGTGGTTCAAGCTCCTTGAGGGCGGAGAGCTGCACGGAACAGCCGATAACCTGAAGGCAGCTGCCGAAGGTGAGAACTACGAATGGACGGATATGTACGACAGGATGGCCAAAGAGGCTGAGGAAGAAGGCTTCACAGCCATCGCAGCACGCTTCCGTGCCGTTGGCGCAATAGAGAAAACGCACGAAGAGCGCTATCGCAAGCTGCTCAAGAACATTGAAGACGCACTGGTGTTCAGCCGCGACGGCGATGCCATCTGGGTGTGCCGCAACTGCGGACACGTGGTGGTTGGCCCGAAGGCTCCTAAGGTTTGCCCGGTGTGCCAGCACCCACAGAGCTTCTTTGAGCTGAAAGCCGAGAACTTCTAAACTCTTTCTAAAAGAGCTGGATAGACACAGCCGATAGCTGAAAACATGCAGCAAAAAAATTAACAACGATCTCCACACTAAGAATAAAGTACGATCTTGCACTCTCAAAAGGGCATTCTTGCGCGTCAAGAATGCCCTTTTTGCGTTGTAAAACAGGCGTTTTCGCAAGCTGATTTAAGGCATTTCGCAACTCATTTATTATCAAATAGTTACGCAAAAGGACAGAATTTCGGTCGCAAGCAGGTTAGCCTTGATTTTTATTTACATTCTGAAAAGGCAGGAAGAGCGGGCACAAGGCTACTATTCTTCATCATCATTATCAAGCTTTTTGTATTGTCGGCTAGGCTGTTATCACATTTTTTACTATCTTTGCGATGTGTAAGGCCCAAGTAATTGGCCCTGCCTGAACCCTTAATAGTAAACACACATGACTCAGGAGGCAAATTTTTGTCAGTCACAACCGTTCGTTTTTCCCGCCATACTGTTTATCATTGGTATGTCGGCCAGCCACTTTGCAGGCTCCGTCATACCGCTATGGGGCTGGCTTGGGGCTCTTCCGGCGATGGCTCTTGTGGCCTTGTTGCTCAGCAAAAGGCCCCGGTGGCAAAGCCTGGCACTGCTAATGGGCATGGCGGTAGCAGGAGGCTTGCTGATGAAGTATGCCGAAAACAGGCCTAAGACCGTTCTGCCCCAGCAAGAAACCACATGTGATGCCGTGCTTGCAACAGAACCGGAAATGCACGGAAAGGTGATCATGGGCGACCTGATCATTACAAACAAGGGACAAACCATGAAGGTGCGCTACTCTCTGCTGCGCGATACGGCAAGTCAGCGGTGGCAGTCGCTGCACATTGGCAGTGGCTTGCGCTTTTCGGCTTTTCTGATTGCGCCCAGCCAAAACACTTTCTTACCAGCCGAATATGCCCGATGGCTGGAGCGCCACGACTATACGGCTACTACCTTCATAGGCCCGTTCGACTGGCAGAAACGGGCCGCCAACAAGATGCAGATACCGCGTCACACGCGCGCCATGATATATCTCAGAGGCGTGAGACAGACCCTCATCAACCGCTATCAGCACATGGGCTTCGACGGGCAAGCTCTGGGCGTGGCCGCAGCCATGACGTTGGGCGACAGAAGTTATATATCGCCCGAGCTGAGAAACATCTATTCGGAGTCGGGCGCAGCCCACGTTCTGGCTCTCTCCGGGCTACACTTGGGCATTATATACTTCTTTCTGATGATCTTACTGCCTAAGAAGAGGTGGCAATTTGCCACTCGACTATTGCTCGTTGTGGTGATATGGAGCTATGCCTGGCTGGTGGGGCTGTCGGCAAGCTTATGTCGTTCGGCCACGCTTCTCACCATGATGGCTCTGGGCGACGTGATATTCAGAGGCCGCCAGCCCATCAACACACTGGCCGCGACGGCTGTTGTGCTGCTTATCACCAACCCTTTGAGCCTGCTGGACATGAGTTTTCAGCTGTCGTTTCTAGCCGTACTGTCTATCTTGCTGTTCTATCCTCTGTTCAGCCAACTGCTTCCCGCAAGCCTCACGGCCCGCTGCTATGTGCTCAGAAAGGTGTGGTCATTGCTGTGTACGTCGGCTTCAGCCATGCTGCTCACCACTCCTCTGATAGCCTATTACTTTCATAACCTGCCCGTATATTCGCTATTGGCCAGTCTGGTGGCCGTTCCTATGTCCACGCTCATCGTAGGAGGAGGCATGCTCATGCTCGTCTCTGCCTTTCACACGGGCTTGCAACAGATGGTGGCACATGGCGTGGCGTGGCTAAGCCAAGCGCTCAACAACTTTCTGACGTGGGAGACGCAACTGCCGGGGGCCTGCATCAGCAACCTCAACATGAGCGGCTTGGGGCTGGCAACATGCTACTTGCTGCTGCTTATGGTATGGCTGACATGGCATTTTGCCATAGAAAAGATGAAGGTGAAGTGGTAAGGGCGCATACATATCATGCACAAAGCTGGGGCAACAAAACATTCCGGCATGGCCATGTCATGACTTCAGGGTCAACGGCGCAACGCATATAGCGAACAGGAAAAGCCCTTCGAAGCCATATCAGTAGGAATCTCGTAAGCCGGTATGAGGTGGAATAAGCAGCAAGCAGGGGTAAATAAAAGCGAAAGCCTCACCAAGATGACTCTTGATAAGGCTTTCGGAAGAGCGGTGCGTACGAGATTCGGACTCGTGACCTCCTGCGTGACAGGCAGGCATTCTAACCAACTGAACTAACGCACCCTCCGTTTAAGGGGCTAAACAAAAGGACTATCGATGCGGTGCGTACGAGATTCGGACTCGTGACCTCCTGCGTGACAGGCAGGCATTCTAACCAACTGAACTAACGCACCAGTGTAGATAAGTACCTTTTTTGTTAGCGAGTGCAAAGGTAATGCTTTTCTTTTGAACTCAAACAGAAAGGAAAAGAAAATCTTTTGCAATTAATCTTTATTAACAGAAACACCCGTTTCGCCCGCCCTTATGCAGGGTTATAAGGCAGAATCTGCCCTCAAATGCTTGTCAGTCTTGCACTCGTGCTTTCTGAAAAGAGGGAAAGACGCGCACCTGAATAAGTGGTTGGCTTAATAAAGAGTCATGGCAAGACGGCGCACTTTAGATGTGTAGCTAGCGTCTTCGGCATATCCTATACGGTCGAGAAAGGCATAATAATCTCCACCTTTATACTTATATTGCACGTCATCGCGATAAGCCCGCACGCTCTCTTCCCAATGATCGAAAGCATAATAGCTGCCATCTGAAGGATGACGCAGTCCAAAAAGATTGTTGTAAACCTGGCAAACGCGCGATGAGAAGTAGCCCGTTTCGAGCAAAGCCTGCGCCAATACTATCTTCTTAAACTTCACATTATATTTCTCAAGCACCGAAAGCAGGTTCTCAATATTGAGCTCACGGCCCTCTTCAGGGTCGTCAACGGGATCTACAACGGGATCTACAAACAGACATTTGGGCACATGAGGTTCCTCAGCCATACCCACGGTCATGTCTGTTCCGGCTGCCCGGGGCATCTCATCCTGAGCTTTCAGGGCTGAAGGACACAAAGAACAACTTAAAACTAATAACCTAAAAATGCGATTGATATTCATATTCATTATCTCAAACGGCCCAGAAGGCAGATTATTGCCCATGACTGTGCTTTTCAGCCATGGGCTAGCCACATAGGCATTATGCCTTGCAGAGTGTGCAATTATTGCCGCCTGACAAGCAAGACGACATTCTCTACGTGGGGAGTATGGGGGAACATGTCTACCGGCTGCACCTCGGCCACCTTGTAATCAGCGTCTAACAAGGCCAAGTCGCGGGCCTGAGTGGCAGGATTGCAGCTCACGTAAACGATGCGGGAAGGTGCCGCCTCGCGGATAACCTGCACCACATCGGGATGCATACCGGCTCTGGGCGGGTCGGTGATGATGATGTCGGGGCGACCATGCTGACGGATGAAAGAACTGGTAAGGATGTTCTTCATGTCGCCGGCAAAGAATTGTGTATTATCAATATTGTTTATCTTTGAATTTACCTTGGCATCTTCTATCGCCTCAGGCACATATTCTATACCTATCACCTTGCTGGCTCTGGATGCCACAAAATTGGCTATCGTGCCCGTACCAGTGTACAAATCGTAGATAAGAGGATGCTCGGGGGCTCCGTTCTCTGTGGCAAAGGCGCGTGCTACACTATATAAATGGTAGGCTTGCTCGGTGTTGGTCTGATAAAAACTCTTGGGACCCACCTTGAAGCGCAGGTTTTCCATCGTCTCATAGATATGGTCGGTGCCCTTAAAGGTCACTATGTCTAGGTCGCCTATGGTGTCATTGCCCTTCTGATTGTCAACATACAGCAGACTGGTTATCTGCGGATAGGTTTCGGCAAGATGCTGCATCAAGGCCTGTGCCTGCTCTTCTGTGCCTGTCTCATCAAAGTGGAACTGCACCAGGACCATCCACTCGCCCGTGTTGGAATTGCGGAATATGATGTCGCGCAGCAAGCCTTTCTGAGCCCTGACGTCATAGAAAGAGAGCTGATGAGCCTTGGCATATTCAAAAATATCGTTTCTTATTTCGTTATGAAGGTTATCCATGAGCTTGCATTCGCTTATAGGATAAATCTTATCAAAGGCCCCTGTGATGTGAAAGCCTATAGCCGGTTCGCCCAGGCCGGCACCCTCAGGCAGCTGGCGCAGCTCTTCTGGCGTAAACCAACGCTTGTTGGCACAGCCGAACTCCAGCTTGTTGCGATACTCCTTTATCTTAACAGAGCCCAAGATGTCATGAAAAGGCGGAAGCTCCACCTTACCTATACGCGACAACTGGTCGTAAACCTGCTGCTGCTTGGCCTTGAGCTGCTCGGCATAAGGAAGCTGTTGCCACTTGCAACCTCCGCAGATGCCGAAGTGTATGCACATAGGCTGCTGTCGCACAGCACTCTTCTTAACGAAGCGCACCACACGAGCCTCCATGTAACGGTGTTTCTTTTTGATAACCTGAAGGTCAACCACATCACCCGGAACCACGAAAGGCACAAAGACAACTTGCTCGCCTACATGCGCCACACACTTTCCTTCGGCTGCCACACTCTCTATCTCAACCTGCTCAAGCAGGGGTAAAGGCTTGTTCTTTTTACTCATCCGATAAACGTTTTGCGACTGCAAAGGTAGCAAAAAAGTTGATGATGAGGAAACTTAAGCCTTTTTTAGCGTCGCTGTTAACGCAAACAGATACCTTGCAACATATTTTAATATTGTTTTAAAGCCAATATCTTGCACAATCTTATGATTTTGTGTAACTTTGTGCACCCAAAAAAGAAGATTGTGCAATTATTCATTCTTATAAAATAACAAATCTTATGAGCGAAAAGCGAGTTTACACCTTCGGTAACGGAAAGGCCGAAGGAAGAGCAGACATGAGAAACCTGCTCGGTGGCAAGGGCGCTAACCTTGCTGAAATGAACTTGGTAGGCGTTCCTGTTCCTCCAGGTTTTACCATTACAACAGACGTTTGTACAGAATATTTCCAGAAAGGAAAAGACGACGTAGTGGCTCTGCTGCACGACGATGTAGTGAAGAGCGTAAAGATGATTGAGGAACTCATGAACTCTCGTTTCGGTGATCCTGTAAATCCTCTTCTCGTTTCTGTACGTTCAGGTGCACGTGAGTCGATGCCAGGTATGATGGACACTATCCTCAACCTAGGTCTGAACGACGAGGTAGCTGCCGGTTTGGCCAAGAAGACCAACAACCCCAGATTCGCATACGACAGCTATCGCCGCTTCGTACAGATGTATTCAGACGTCGTTCTGGGCATGAAGCCTGAGAACAAAGATGATATCGACCCCTTCGAGGCTATCATCGAGGATGTTAAGAAGAAGCGTGGCATCACTTACGACAACGAAATGAACGTAGACGACTTGAAGGAGCTCGTGGTTCGTTTCAAGGAGTATGTGAAGAACAGAACAGGCAAAGACTTCCCAACCAACCCTATGGAGCAGCTTTGGGGTGCCATCTGCGCCGTGTTCGACAGCTGGATGAACGAGCGTGCCATACTCTATCGTAAGATGTATGGCATTCCTGAGAAGTGGGGTACGGCTGTATCTGTAATGGCCATGGTATTCGGTAACATGGGCGATACATCTGCTACCGGCGTATGCTTCAGCCGTGACGCCGCAACAGGCGAGAACATCTTCAACGGCGAATATCTTGTTAACGCTCAGGGCGAGGATGTTGTTTCGGGTGTTCGCACACCGCAGCAGATTACACTTGAGGGTTCAAGGCGTTGGGCAAAGCTCCAGGGCATAACCGAAGAGGAGCGTGCCAGCAAGTATCCTTCAATGGAAGAGTCGATGCCGGAAATATATAAGGAGCTCAACGGCATACAAGACAAGCTCGAGAAGCACTATCACGACATGCAGGATATGGAGTTCACCGTTCAGGAAGGCAAGCTTTGGTTCCTTCAGACCCGTAACGGAAAGCGCACGGGTACGGCAATGGTGAAGATAGCCATGGACCTCTTGAAGGAGGGCGAGATTGATGAGAAGACGGCCATAGAGCGTTGTGATCCTCGCAAACTCGACGAGCTGCTTCACCCGGTATTCGATAAGGATGCCCAAGCATCGGCCAAAGTCATTACACGCGGACTGCCCGCATCTCCTGGTGCAGCATGTGGCCAAATCGTATTCTTTGCTGATGACGCTGCAAAGTGGCACGCTGACGGACATAAGGTGGTGATGGTTCGTATCGAGACCTCACCTGAGGACCTCGCCGGAATGTCGGCTGCTGAGGGTATTCTTACCGCTCGCGGCGGCATGACATCACACGCTGCCGTTGTAGCACGTGGCATGGGTAAGTGCTGTGTATCGGGTGCCGGCATGATACATGTTGACTATAAGGCTCGCACCGTAGAAATAGACGGTGTGAAATATAAGGAAGGTGATTATATTTCTATCAACGGTTCAACAGGTGAAGTGTATGCCGGTGAGGTTGCAACCAAGCCCGCTGAGGTGTCAGGCGACTTTGCTAAGCTGATGGATCTCTGCGACAAATACACCAAGCTGGTGGTTCGCACCAACGCAGATACGCCACATGACGCACAGGTAGCAGCTAACTTCGGTGCTGTAGGCATCGGACTTTGCCGTACTGAGCACATGTTCTTCGAGAAAGACAAGATTAAGGCAATGCGCGAGATGATACTCGCCGACAATACGCAAGATAGAGAGAAGGCCCTTGAGAAGCTCCTCCCATTACAGCAGAAAGACTTCTACGGCATGCTAAAGTGCATGGACGGAAAGCCTGTTAACATCCGCCTGCTCGACCCGCCATTGCATGAGTTCGTTCCTCATGACCTGAAGGGACAGCAGATCATGGCTGAAGAGATGGGCGTAAGTCTCGAGACCATCAAGAAGAGAGTAGCCGAGCTCGACGAGCACAACCCCATGCTGGGTCTGCGTGGTTGCCGTCTTGGCAACACATATCCCGAGATTACACGTATGCAGACACGTGCCATCCTGGGTGCAGCTTGCCAGTTGAAGAGAGAAGGACTCGATCCGAAGCCCGAGATTATGGTTCCTTTGGTAGGCACTTATAAAGAGTTGAAGCTCCAGAAAGAGGTTATCGCAAAGGCTGCCGCTGAGGTGTTCGCCAGCGAGGACATCGAGATTAAGTACAAGGTTGGTACCATGATCGAGATACCGCGCGCCGCTCTCACAGCTGATAAGATAGCTGAATATGCTGAGTACTTCAGCTTCGGAACAAACGACCTGACACAGATGACATTCGGTTACAGCCGTGATGACATCAACAGCTTCTTGCCAGGCTATCTCGAGAAGCACATTCTGGAGGTTGACCCATTCCAGGTTCTCGACCAGGAGGGTGTAGGTCAGCTCATCAAGATGGCTGTTCGCAAGGGTCACGAAACTCGTCCGGACATCAAGTGCGGTATCTGCGGCGAGCACGGAGGTGAGCCTTCATCTGTTAAGTTCTGCCATCGTGCAGGTCTCGACTACGTGAGCTGCTCTCCATTCAGAGTGCCAATCGCACGTCTCGCAGCCGCCCAGGCAGCTGTTGAGGAATAAAGAGAAATAGCGTTTAACAGACTTTCGGCTGTAACTCCCTGACAAAATAGAGAGTTACAGCCGAAACTGGTTTAAGAAGGTGTGTACATATATCGGCACATTCTTCGTGCAGGGTAAAAACCAAAACATACCCATACCTACACCGTTCATCCAAGGCGTACTCACTAGGGACTTAACAGTAAAATAAAATATTGCTGTTATGGGGTTGGATGGAAGTGCATGATTGCTCGCTGGCAACCGGACACCGGTACGGTTTCACTCCTCTTGTGCAGTGTGTATTACTCGCTTAGCGCAACAACCAGAGCGTAATACAGCAGACGACGGGTACATTATGATCCCGAAGGCTAAGCAAACGGCGGCAAATTATAATAATAGAGCTTATCAAGAAGAAGCCCATTTCATCGAAAGAACACCCTATTTATATATAGGTATAAATACTATTCGCAACAACCATCAGCACAAAAGCGAATATGAAAAGCACAAACTCATATCAGCTAAACAGGCAAAAAGTTAGACAAAACTAACATAACAGATTGACTACAAGAGCCGGTGCAAGGCCAATATATTGACATAAATCAAGCAAAAAAACAAAGATTCTTTTTACATTTCATGAAATGTGAAAACAAAAATTCAATAATTTGGCCATATTTTATTTCAATTTATTACCTTTGCAACAAAAACAAGACAATTATGAAACAAACATTTACGCTTCTTTTTATTATGCTTCTGTCCGTGTCAAACGCATTCGCACAAAAGCGATTGGTACTGATTGAAGAGTTTACCAATGATGGATGTGGCCCTTGCGCACGATATTCTCCTACTCTTGATGCAGTAATAGATGAACGTCTGGGTGACGTTATTGCTGTAAAATACCACGGCAACTATCCCGACCCCGATGACCCAATATACCTCGCACAAAAAGAGACTCTGGACAAGCGCAGGTCTTTTTATCAAGTAAACGCCTTTCCCACAACCTTCATGAACGGCGACAACTTGGGTAATGGGCTAAGCTCAAGCAATCTGAACAATGCTATAAACTACTACATGCAAGAACCTGACAACTACCGCATAGACGCCAGCTACACCATTGCTGGTGGTAAAATGTCCATCCAGGCCAAGACGATTGCGAAGCAGGATGTAAGTAATAGCAATCTAAGACTATTCGCAGCTGTTGTCGAGGAGCATATAAACTGCGAGCAAGCATTGCCCAACGGCGAGACCGAACTCAACTTCACTTGCCGTCAGTTGCTGCCCAACGGCGATGGTTATCAGTTGCCCTCAACTATCAAATCAGGCGAAAGCAACTCTTATAATACCGACTGGACTATACAGAATATCAACGACACCGCTGAGATTGGTCTCGTAGTGTTCTTGCAAGACATAGCAACAAAGAAGATATTAGCTACGGCTTACGTTCCGAAGAAAGCACAAGGCGAAGACTCCATAGCCATCAAGAGCCTCACAAACACGCCCGACCTTATTTGCACACCTAATTATTATGGTAGTGTTGTAGTGCGCAATGATGGCTCGAACAACATCAAGAGTGCCATCCTTAACGTTGAAGTAAACGGATCCAAGAAGACTTACAGCTGGGCGGGTGATCTGGCTTATCTTCAACGAGACACCATCAACTTCGACGATTTTACAGACTTTACTCTCAATGAAGACGGGAGCAAAAATAGCGTAAAGGTATGGCTGAGCAATATTAACGGCGGTGCCAAAACGAGCAACACGCTGAGTCAAACGTTCTCAAGTTCAGCACAGGCTACCGGAGCCGTACAACTGAAGCTCTATACCGACAAAGCTCCGCAAGAAACAACATGGAAGTTGTATAACTCAGACGGCGAAGTAGTGCAGCAGGGCGGTCCATACAGCGAGGGCAGACACTTCTATACAGAAGATTTTGCTCTCACTCATGACGATTGCTATACCTTGCAATTCCTCGATGCGGGAGGCAATGGTATCACCGGAAGTCAGGGTAACGGCTACTACCAACTATATCAAATCAACGCAGATGGCACAAAAAAACGTATCACACAGGGAGATTATGACGGCGCATCTTACGACGTTCGGTTCCATCTGAAGGGTGCCAACGCCGCTCTCACGGGCATACAATCGCTCACAACGACCGAAGAAAGCGCCAAGAAGTGCAATAAGATCTACGATCTCCAGGGAAGGAAAGTGGTTCAAGCCTCACCTTCTGAAGTATATATCAGCAACGGTAAGAAAATCATAAGGAAGTAATCAATATGAGCAAACATACACACTTCATCGAACTGGCTACTTTTTTGCTGCTCGTCTGCACACAGGCCAAAGCCCAGCAAGCACCACGCCCGTGGGTTCTCGTAGAGGAATTCACCAACCAGGGCTGCTCACCCTGTGCGGCATTCTCACCTTCTTTAGATACTTGTGTGACAAGGCACATGGGCGACGTGGCTTTCATCACTTACCACATCAACTTTCCCCAGCCTTCCGACTACATTTATGTGCTGAACAAGGAGCAGAACGAGGCACGGCAAGATTATTACGGAGTGACAGGCGTTCCAAGCATATTCTTCAATGGAACAAGAGGCTACGCCATTGCCAAGCATGCCGATTACCTGGACGCACAAATAGGAGAAGCTCGTAAAGACCCGACCTTCAACATCCAAGTAGACGCCTCTCTGAACAACGGACAGCTTGACATCACAACCCATCTCACACCTATCGAAGCCTATTCTGACAGAAAGCTGAAGCTTGTCACTGCTGTGGTAGAAGACTATGTAGGCTATGATCATAAGGTATGGAATGGTGAAGACCACTGGAACTTCGTTATGCGGCAGCTACTGCCCAATGCATCAGGCGAACAACTGCCTACCTCTCAATATGCCGGAAACGAACTTTCCTATCATTGCAGCTGGCAGGTGAGCGGTTTCGACAACGAGGACGAACTGGGTATCGTTTCCTTTGTACAAGACGATTCAACTCATGAGGTGCTTGCAACCGTATATACACCAAGGCCTACAGGCAGCAACGATGCCGCAAAAATATTAAAGGTAGAAGATACCCCCGACCGTATTTGCCAGCCATTATATTCTTCCACCATTGTGTTTCGCAACACGGGCCAGAACAACCTTACCTCGGCAAACTTGAATGTAAGCATAAACGGCACGGTTCAAACAACTCCGTGGACAGGCAACTTGCCTTATCTGGCTATCGACACAGTGGCCACACCCGACTTCACATCCTTTGCCTTGGCAGCCGACGGTGCTGAAAACGATGTGCGCGTATGGCTGTCAGACATCAACGGCACATCGCAATCATCTCCTCAGGTAACCGTAAAGCTCAACGATGCCTATGCTGCCAGCAACGCCGTACGCCTCACAATGAAGTTAGACAACAAGCCTGAAGAAACCACATGGCTACTTCTTGACGGCGACGGAAACACCATTGAGCAGGGTGGCCCCTACTCTACACCGGGTGAAAGAATCTATCACACCTTCGCACTCAACAGCAACGGCTGCTACAAACTGATATTCAGAGACTCCGGCGATAACGGTATCAGCGGAACAAATGGCAGCGGCTACTATAAGCTCGACCAGATGAACGCTGACGGAACCCATAAAATGCTGGTACAAGATACCTATACAGGCAGCATGGCTACCGTAAACTTCAGCCTGAGCAACGCCTCCACCACGCTCGGCATTACTTCTTCAGTACAGTCCGAGGCGGGCAAACCGTCAGGCATATACGACCTTTCGGGCAGAAAGCTGAAAGCCGTTAGTCATCAGGGCATATATATAACAAACAACAAGAAACAAGTAATCATTAACAAATAAGTAATTCATCAACTAAAAAGAAAGGCAGATTATGAAGAAAAGATTTACCTCTTTAGTCATCTTGGCTTTGGCATTCTGTGCTTCAGCCAACGCACAGTGGAACACCTCTGCAACGCCTACACAGTTCATTAACGCCAATAACCAGGGCGACTATCATGCATGCTCGCCAAAATTTGCGCGTACAAGCGATGGTAAGACATGGATAAGTTACAAGACATGGGACTCACACAAGGTAAACGACTCCACCTATTACTTTGACGGAGTACACACCTATTTGCAGTTGCTCGATGCCAACGGAAGAACCGTATTCGCCGATCCCATTAGTTTGAACACCAGCTACAAGACTCCTTCCTGGTGGAGTGACTACGGACTGGCCGTCGACAAGGATGGCAATGCCATCGTTACCGTAGCCGACTCACGTTCGGAAGTAGTTCCTGACAGCATCGATCCAAGCGATTATACCAGCTATCAGACTTTTCAGCCTGCCATATATAAGGTAGACCAAGACGGCAATTTGCTGTGGGGCCTTGACGGCATCAGCTATCCTAAGTATCAGGATGCGCCTTTCACCAACGTTTATGTCATTGGCGACGACACCTATTTCCAGTTCATGGAGCTTAGCGATTCGCTCGTAGGAACCTACGTACAGCGCATCTCTTCTGACGGTGTACCGGCATGGAGCGAGCCTAAGAAACTTTACGGACAACTTGTTCCCACAACAGGCACCGACTTCATCTGTTTTGATGACGGTGGCGATGGAGCACGTGCTACACGCTACACGCGCGACCTCGACCAGGTTTGGCAGGTTACTTACGACAGCTATAGCTTTGGCGGACACGACTTGCATCCTTACAAGATAGCCACTGACGGCGAGGGTGGTGCAGCCGTAGCGTTCGTAAGGTATATGGGTCAATATTCGCATAACATACGCGTTCAGCACATCTCTGCCGATGGTGAGACCACCTTCGGTCTGAACGGAATAGACGCTTATGGCGAAGAGGCCTATGACCACGACTATTGCGACATTGCCGTAAATCCCAAGAACAAGGAGATTCTGGTGAATTGGGAAGACAAAATCAATGACGATGAAAACCAGACAGTGGGCAAATTCAACTACGACGGCGACCGGTTGTGGGGCAACACAGGCATTGCCATGGGCACCAAGACGGGCGTCGCTTACTCATGGGGCACAGTAGGTCAAACAGCATTGGCAGACAGTTCATGGATTGTTGCATATACTGACGTAGCCAAATGGGCTGATATGTCACTTATCGTAAAGCGCTTAGACGCCAACGGCAAGCAGATATGGAAGAAGACGATTGGCCGCAGCATCGACATAAATGATCCACAAGTGTTCAGCGATGCTGAGTGGACTTACGTATTCTGGCGCGAGAGCAAGTCAGGAGCAGAGGGCATTAACGGCATTCGCATACACAACACCGATGGCAAGTTTGTTAGCGATGGCACCACAACGGGCATCAGCTCGGCAAGCACCAAGACAATAAACGCAGTAAGCTATTACACACTCAACGGCAGACGCATCAATGTTCCGCAGCATGGCATCAACATTGCCAAGTATGCAGACGGACGCACTGTAAAGTTCATTAAGTAGAAAACATATAATAACTTTAACACCACTTGCTTATGAAAAAACTTTTATTGATGGCAGCTTTGTGCCTGACCACGTTGGCGGCTGAGGCACAATCCATGATTGCCTACAACTTGAAAACCACCAACAGCGCCCTGGTGCCCATCACAGACGGCACCACTGTGCCGGTGGATTATACGGGTGCTGAATTTTCAAAGCTGATAATCGACGGCGACGGCAATGCCAACTTCAATGCCATCGAAGCCGGAACGCAGGGCTATCCCATAGGCTTTAACTTTACTTTCGACGGCAAGCAGATGAACCAATTCGGCATCGGCACCGACGGAACACTCTATTTGGGCAAAGACGGCATACAGGCCGGAGCACAAACCAACCCCTTCCTCACCTTTGAGAATGATTCCGACAACATCGGCTTAGTGTCTATCGGAGGCACCTGGGGCCTTGATGACACCAAGATAAGCTATAAGACTGAGGGCACGGCAGGCAACCGCACACTCATCATTCAGTATGAGAATCTGGGCATTGCCGACCGCTTTGCCGACACCGCAGTGGCAAAAGTCACACTGCAATACCGCCTTTATGAAAACGGAAACATCCAGTTTAAGCTCTCTGGCTTCAAGCCTTTTGAGGGTGCGTCGATGCAGTATGTATCTTTAAAGATGGGTATCCACGGCACGGGCGACGACCGTCTGATGCTGTCAGACTATTCTGGCAACACCACGACGTCTGACAGAATGATAAGCTACAGCGCCAGCAGCTATCCCGCTGACGGAACCACTTACACCTTCGAGGCACCTGAACCCTGCGAAAGACCCACTACAACAGCAAGCTCTCTGAAGCTCTCTGCTACGTCAAACACGGTGAGCGGAACATTCAAGAAGGCTTCTGATGCCGACTCTTACCTGGTGGTTGCAAGCACAACCGACGACTTAGGAGCTACACCCGCCGATAAGGTAAAGTACGCAACAGGTTCTGCCTTCGGCAATGGAACGGTGATAGCCAACTCATCAGATTCTACTTTCACAAGCTCTGAAACACTCACACCCAGCACAACCTATTATGTTAAGGTGTACGCCTTCAACTCTAAGTGCATCGGAGGACCTGTTTACAACACCACTCCTGTGTCAGGAACAGTGAAGACATTGGCTGGTGCGCCCTCGCTCAACGTGGCCAGCGCCGACACCACCAAACTTGTTCTGTCTTTGCAAACAGCTGACGGCCAACCTGCCATCATAGCCTTTACCGACTCAGAGGAAATAAGCAGATGGGGCGACCCGATGGGTTATGGAGCCTTTGGCACGCCGAGCGGCTTGCTCAATGTGGGCGATACCATTAGCGGTGGTGCCAAAATCATCTATTCCGGCACAACAAACGATGCCATCAGTGTGAACAATCTGAAGAAAGGCACAAAGTATTTCTTCCGTGCATGGAGCACAGACGGCAATGGCAACTACTCTAATCTGTATACCGATGTAGCTACAAGCACAGCCTTCACTCTGCCTTATGATGCCGACATAGCCAATACCCCTGTTGCCTCATTGCCAGTTGGCTGGACTGCAGGCGAGGGCGACTGGCTGGGCACACGCAACGGATACCTGCAGAACACCATACGTACAGCCGATGAAACAAACGGCACCGTGCAGTATGTAACCACTGCGCCGGTTTATCTGGCCAAGGGAACCAACCGTGTAAAAGCTGAGTTCGCCGTATCTAAATATGACTCTTGGGGCTACTATCCTTACACTTTCGTGGAAGGTGACACACTCGCCGTACAAGTGTCTGACAACGGAAAAGACTTCAGCAACGTAGCTCTTTACACCAAGGGTGAGAAGTTTGCAGGCGAAGACACCTATAAGAAGGTAGCCGAGCCATTCACACTCTATGCCGGAAAAGCCGTATGGTTCCGCATCTATCTGCGTTCTCATGCTGAGACAAAAGTACAGGTACGCAGCTTCGAAGTAGAGGAAAAGACAGCCGTAGACTATCCTATTAACCTGCGCGACAGCGTAGTTGAAGGTACTAAGGCCATCATTGCATGGACCCCGCAGGGCGAAGGCGATGGCTGGGAGCTCAACTATCGTAAGAATGGAGAAACGGAATGGGCTAAGAGCCTCAACGTTACACAGCCTTACGCCGAGCTCGACAGTCTGGCCGGATTGACTAAATACGATGTGCGCGTACGCGCTTACAACAACGCCGGACAATACAGCCCATGGTCAGAAGTACTGACCTTCAAGAGCGGACTGGTTGTTCCTTTCAACGAAGTATTCAGTGACGAAGACGACGCACCTCGCGGTTGGGCAAGTTATAAAGGCAAACTTGATACACCTTCTGTGCTTACGCCAAGCTCAGACTTCTTCTTCTACAACTCTTCATGGTATGGTTCTTCTGTAGAATACAGCTGCTATGACAGTATATGCAACAGCTGGTATGTATCGCCTAAGTTCCATCTGGACCCCGACACCACCAAAGGCATCGTGGCAACACTGGGTCTTACCATGAGCGGAAAGCCTTATTCAGGCACCGTAGGCACCGATGAGGATGTCTATATTGTCATAGCTCGCGACGGTGAACACTTCAATGCTGCCGATGCTGTGAAGATAGCCAGCAAGGCAACCCTGCCTAATGAGTATGAGTCGGGCTCATTTACAACCGACACCATCAAGGGTTATGGCGGCGATATACGCATCGCTCTATACGTCACAACCAACGAAACGGGCCTGCCTATATGCTTCACGTTAGACAGCATAGGTCTTCAGCAGGTTCAGCTTCCTGGTTCTCCGGCAACCGGCATCAACGCTGCCACACTCTCTGAGGGTCAGGGCAATGTCAAGGCATTGGCCTTCTACAACGAGTCTGGTCAGCTGATGAGAGAGCCGAAGAATGGTTTGAACATCATCAGATATTCAGACGGTACGGTAAGAAAAGTAATATTGAAACGATAAGAAGTAAACTCTTTCTAACAAAGACGCGTCAAGTCAAGTGCTTGGCGCGTTTTTTTATGTAATGACCGAGCCCTCTTCCGTCTAGAAAAAGGCAAGTCGGAAGTAAACATTTAACTAGTTGACTTACAAGATATTATAAGCCGCCTTGTAAAATAAGCCTTTTTACAAGGCGAAATAGGCACTTTTAGCTTGCTAAAGCACCCTTTTTAAAACACGAAAAGACCTATTCTATCAGGCAATATATGAATAAAACGAAAGACCGAAAACACACCGACGTAATGTGATAAGGCGGTACTAAGAATTAGACTCATGAAGCAATAACCTAAAGTATAGATATTGTTTCGGCTACATTCCGTAAAAGGCGGAGCGATAAAGTCATCACCCCATCCTACAGTCATAACATTACATCAGCCTGTCTCCGGCCTTTTCTATATTCTATTGTTCTTCTTTCAGTGCGTCAATGAGGGGCTGAAGCACGCTGGCCCACACCTTATAGCCCATCGGGGTGAGGTGCAGTCCGTCGGCAGTAAGCTCTCGACGCATGATGTTGGTGCCCGGCTTGACAAAGGCAGAGAACAAATCAACATACTGTATGCCCACGCTGTCACAGTATTCCTTTATCAATGCGTTGGCAACGGGTATGTCGTCAGTTCGTCCGCTAAGCGATTTCCACCGGCCAAAACTCTCATTGATAGGCAGAATGCTCTGCACATAGAGGCGCACCGAGGGCATCTCGTTGTGCATACGCCCTACGAGGGCAATGACATCAGCGGCCACGCGCTGAGCCGTAAGGGCATGACTGAGGTCGTTGATGCCACAGCTCAGAAACACAACCGAGGGTTCCAGCTGCTTCACCTCATTCACCCGCCGGCTCATGCCTGCGGCATAATCGCTCATTATACCACGGTTCACTATCACGGTGTCGGCTCTTAGCTTCTTGTTCCAGTCGCGACCGAACTCCGTCAAACTGTTGCCCATCATGACGATGCATCCCTTTTGCGGGTGCACCTGGCTGCGGAACACGGCCATACGGTCGTTCCAGTGACGAAAGGGCCGGAAATAGGGCTTCTGTGCCAGCATGCTCAAGGGGGTGCAAAGCATCAGAAATGCCATAGCTCCCAAGCACTTGAGAACTTTGGCACGACTTGAAAGCCTAACTGAAGCTATATGCATAACGGCTTATTTAAAGTAATAGAGGAACGTAGCCAGACCTTCCAGGGCATGCTTGCGCTGACCTTCAATCTCTATGGCAAACTTTATCTGTGCCTTGCAGATGCCCCGCAAGTTCTCAATGTTGTTCAGAGAGGCCACCATACGCACCTTGCTGCCCACACGTACAGCCTGTCCGAAGCGCATCTTGTCCATCTCATAGTTAACCATCATCTTGATGTTGTTCACCTCTATCAGCTGCTGCCAAAAGTAAGGAAGCAGCGACACGGTAAGATAGCCATGGGCTATTGTGCCCTTGTAGGGGCTCTCCTTGGCTGCACGCTCCGTGTCTACGTGTATCCATTGGTGGTCTAACGTTGCGTCAGCAAAGAGGTTCACCCTGTCTTGAGTTATCTCCAACCAGTCTGAAACACCTATCTGCTCTCCCAGATGGGCAGCAAATTCTTCATACGAATTAATTGTTAACATAATAATATATTGTCAGTTAAAAATAATATACAAGCTAATCATCACTATGGCAAGCGCTATCCAGCCCGCATACACGCCCTTAGAGTGTTCAGGGGGCAGCGGTTTGGGCAGCGAGCAGGGAGCTGGCGTACGGTCTAACAGGCTTACCACTATGGCAAATGCTATGAGTGCCACACAAATGAGGAACGAGAGCATCATGAAATGTGGCCAATGAATGCTCTTGGGACCCCAAAGATAGAGTATGCCTATGGCTATGCTGAAGGCTGTTCCTGCTGTCAGGGTTAGGTTGGCAGCCCTTGCCGTGGTGCGTTTCCAGAACACTCCGAGCAAGAACACCGTTGTCATAGGCGGCGCGATAAAGCTCAGCACGGACTGGAAGATATTGAAGAGATTAAGGTCCTTAATGGAGTCGATGGCCACACATATCACTATCGAGAGCACAGCACCGAGAAGCATGACCACCCGCCCCACATGATTGATATGACTGACTGAGGCTTCTGAGTTAAACTTCTTCACGTAGATGTCCATCGTGAACACGGTGCTCAGGGCGTTAAGCGCAGAACCCACAGTACTCACCAGGGCAGCAGTGAGCACGGCAAACACCAGTCCCACCATGCCTTTGGGAAACAGCTCAGTAACCATAGAGAGGTAAGCCTCGTCAGGATTGGGCACAGTCATCTTGCCCATTCGCACCAAGGCAAAGGCTATGATGCCCGGCAGGATATATAATGGCACATCCAATATCTTCAGCCAGCTGGTAAAGTTAGCGCCCATCTGTCCCTCCTTCAAGTTGCGGGCGGCCAAGACGGGCTGCACCATGCTCTGGTCGGTGCACCAGAACCACACACCCATAACGGGATAGCCCAACAGAATGGGCAGCCAAGGAAAGTCTTTATCCGTGACGGGACGAAACAGCTTCCAATAGTCGGCTGGCACATTATCCACCAAAGCATGCACTCCGCCCACCTTAGACACGCCCACTATGGCGAGCGTAGCCGATACGAAGATGAGCAGCAGCATCTGATAGACATTGGTATAAGCCACGGCCTTCAGTCCGCCCAGCATGGTGAAGAACACCGATATGGCCAGCAGGATGAGGGCCGAAGCCCACATAGGCAGGTCAAACACTTGACGGATGAGCACACCACCGGCAAAGAGGGTGAGCGCCAGCCACGATATGAGGATGGTGACGATGGTATATACGGCCAGTATGCTGCGCGTTTCCTGTCCGAAACGCAGGCCCATAAACTCCGGCAAGGTAGACACATGGCTGCCCAGATAGCGCGGGGCGAACACAAAAGCCAGCAAGGCTATGAACACAAAGGCATACCAGGCAAAGTTGCCCGACACGATGCCGGTGGTGAAACCGGCTGAGGCAGAGGCTATGAGCATGGACGGGCCCACATTGGTGCCCCACATAGAAAAGCCGATGTGATGCCATCTGAGCGAGTTGCCAGCCAAGAAGAGCGATTTGTCTTTAGACACCCGCGAGCTCGCCCACAAGCCAATGGCAAGGAGCACCACAAAGTAGACTATCAGAATGAGCCAGTCGAGGCCCTGCATATAATGTGTTTCCATATATCAGAATGTAGATTAGAAAGGTTAACAGCATCCATACTTCTCCAGAATGTCCTGGCATTGACGCACTTCAGCCTCAGTATGGAAGTCTACGTTGATTTGTATGCCATTGGTGCCGCAGGCATCCAGCAGGGGGACAATCTCTTCGGGCTTCACCCAATTGGCCTCCACCGACTTGCCACTGGCCAATATCTGCTTGTAAAGGTCGAACCACTTGGGGTCTCCGCCCTGCGGCTGGCCCACGCCGGGTGTCCACTGTATGGCATCTATCTCGTCTATCTCAAGCAGCGCGGGCAAGTGCCTGATGGCTCCTACTCCGTCGAGATGATATAGCGTATAATCCATGTGCTGGGCCTGTTCACGGATGTAGGGCTGCACAAAGTGTCGATAGTCATCTTCGCTTATCATGGTCGAGATGTCGCTCTGCAACTTGGTCACCTTGCCGGGACCCCATAGCGAGAAGTAGCAGAAGCACATACCGTCGTCCTCGCGAATGATGTCGTAGAGCTCATCAAATACTTTGAAGTAGTAATCATTAATCTGTTGCAACTGTCTTTCCAGCACATCTGGCTGCATCATGGTATCCATGAGCACGGTGTCGGTGCCCCTGAGCGAGGCCAGCACGTCTAAGCCCTCCATCAGGTCGGGCATACCCACATAATAGTTTCCCTTGGCCCGCTCCTTCACACTGCGCAGCAGATCACGGTGCAACTTCATGCCAGGGCTCTGAGGGTCATACGTCAGGTCGCCTTCGGGTATGGGATTGGGCTGCTTTATCCATATTGTGTCGTCACCGCCCTCCAGTGGCGAGCCCAGTATAGCGGCCATAGAGCCCGGGCCCAGCTCGGTGTTGGCCACGGGCAATATATCTGCCATGAAACTGCTGTGCGCCATATACCAGTCCAGATAGCGGCTACGCCACTCCGGACTGAGCCTGCGCTCGTTGTTGTCGCGCGGTTCTTCTGGCTTGGGCACGTCGGCATGGGGCTGCATGGCGGGGTCTTGAAAATGCTCCCACATGGTGAGCAACACGCCCTTATGGTTCCACCAGTCTGTATATCTCTTCTTTGTCTCCTCCCAATTTGCTTTCCAAGTTTTCATGATTTGCTAAATTTTATAACCTTTAAAATCGTTGTTTATCTTCACCACCGTGGCCTTTGCCATATCCATCTCGTCGGTACAGTCCACGTCATCGGGATATACGGCTATCGTTTCTCCGGGATGTACGAACACGGGCATGAGCTCCAGCTCGCACTGATAGCCGTAGAGCCACCTGCCTCCCTCATAGCGTTCGCCCGTAAAGAAGTTCACCCACGTGCCCTGAGGCAAGTAGATGTCGCGGCGGTCGTCGCTCTCCATGATGGGTGCAACAAGCATTTTGTTGCCGAAATAATACTCGTCGTCGATGTGCCAGCACACCCTGTCGTGCGGATGATGGAAGATGAGGGCCTGCAACATGGGGTAACCCGTCTGCGTGCTCAGCCTGGCCTGCTCCACGATGTAGGGCATCAGCCGGTAGCGGAGCCTCCACCACCGCTTCACAATAGGCGATATGGCGGGATAATGCCAGGGCTCGCGCTTGCAAGTGCCGTGATAACGCATGTGCGATGTAAACACGCCAAACTGCGTCCAGCGCACATATACCTTCTCATCGAGAGGCGAATTCATGAAGTCGGGCACGGAGTGGAAACCCGGAACATCGTGACTCCAGAAGGAGAAACCCGACAAGCCGAAGTGCAGACCACCCTTCAGATCACCTGCCATGCCGTCCCAGCTGCTCTGCGAGTCGCCTCCCCAGTGCAGCGGATAGCGCTGGCAACCAGCCCAGGCTGCCCTCGCCCACACGATGCCTTCGCCTGTGGTCTGTTTGGTAATGTCGTAAGCGGCACGCTGGTAGAGCAGTGCGTAGATATTGTTGAGGCGCTTGGCGGTCATGCCATGATACTTATGGTCCATGTGTATGTTCTCTCCAAAGTCGGTCTTGATGCAGCTCACGCCCATGTCGAGCAGGTTCTTGAGCAACTTCTGATACCACTTTGTGGCCTTGTCGTAGGTAAAGTCTATCGTACCGGCATAGTCAAGGGCTGAGAAGTTAGACTGTCCGCCACTCTCCTCATGCTCTTCCGGATGCAACGGCTGCGATATATAGTGGTTGGCTTTGGCCTCGGCCAACTGCTCAGCACCCTCTGCCACGTAGGGCAGTTGCCACAGGCTGACGCGGAAACCATGGCTTCTGAGCTTATGGATAAACTCTTTGGGATGCGGGAAACGCTCGGGGTTGAACTTCCACTCACACAGCCAGTCGGTTCTGAACCATCCCGTATCGAGGTGAATGACGTCGCAAGGATAATGTTCCTTGCGCAACCTGGCACAGATATCTTCCACCTCCTGAGCGGAGAAATAGGTCATGCGGCTCATCCAGATGCCGAAGCTCCAGAGCGGAGGCATCTGCGGGAAGCCCGTCAGCCTGCGGTAGTTATGCAGTATCTGTTCGGGATCTGAACCGCCAATGACAAACACGTCAAGCGTGGCTCTGTCGCACATAAACTGCACGGAGCGTGAGGAATGGTCGGCAAGCGACAGCTTGCAATAGTCGCTGGTATGATAGAACGCGCCGTACATTCGGCTCGAAAGGTAGAACGGGATATTCTTATAGCACCTCCGGTTGTTCACTCCTTGTCCGTCTTGGTTCTTCAGCTGGAAGGTTTGCCCCGACAAGTCCATCTTTCTGAACCGCTCTCCCGTTCCGGCAAAGCACTCATCGTGCGTGCATTTAAACGACACGGTGGCACGCTCGTAGGGTTCCTCAGCCTTATGGGTTGTCACAAAGCCCAGCGGCAGAGCGTCATAACGGGGTGGCGAGAAGTGGTCGTCGCTCAGCTCTACGGGCTTGTCTTTATTGCCGTCGGGATAGAGCGTGAGCCACGTTGTGGGCTGTGGCGGAGGCAGGAGGTCGCTCCAGTGGTCTTGAGGATAGGGGCGTGTGTCTATACGGGCACGCGTCCGTCCTTGCGGGTCGGTGATGGTGAAGAGTCCGTCAGCCTCATGCAGCGTCAGTGGTTCACGGGCCACATCGGCCGAGAAGTGAAGCATGTCGTCATGCTCTGTCATTTCATCGCCCACCATACTGATAAAGAGGCGCAGCATATCGGGGCTGTAGGCTCTCAGGGTGAGCTCAAACGTTTTCTGAGGTACATCCTCGTCGGGTGCCATGTCGTCTTGTAGTTTCTGGCACTGAAAGGGTATGGCGAGTTTGATGTCGCCCTGTTCCTCCCTAATGTCAGTCACTTGCCAGCATTTCCACAGCCGCTCATCACACTTGAGCTGCTCGTCAAAATCCATAAAGTCATACAGATGGTAGTTAGTTTGTTTCATAATAGATTATTTTTCCGGGGTGATTGGTTCCTATTTCGGTTTGTTTTAAATGATTTCCACTGATGGTGAAGCCACCCGAAGAGTCGTCCAGATAGAGCTTGAAGGCTCTGTTGTTCGTGGCATAGGGCGCTTGGGCAGGCTCACCAATGGTGTTATTGATTATCTTAGAGCCTGGTTGGTACGACAGGGTGTAGATACCGCCCACGTCATACAGCATCTTGGCATAGTTTGTTATATGGTTACCACTGATGAGGTTGTTGCGCATACCTGTGTCATGTGCCGTCCATCCCCACCCCACGCAGATGCCGCTGTAGTTCAGGTTGCTCAATGTGTTGTCTATGATGGAGGTGTTGCGCACGTAACCGCAACCTATGCCCACAGCTCCCCAGTCTTCATTGGCAGCGTCGCTGATGGTGTTACGCAAGATGAGCAGACTGTCGCAATAGGCTGCCTCGCCCTCTGCCAGACGGAAGGGACGGTGCACCTCCATACCTCCTTCGCTGAAGGAGCCGGCCATAAGTGCTGTTCCGCCGATGTCGGTGAAACGGCATTCTGTCACGCTCACGCCCTTGACGCCTACGGCAAGGTCTAGTGCCGTAGCGGCCAGATGACTGAACGAGCAGTTCTGAAAGGTTATCTGTCTGCCCCACTCTACCCGCACGGCGGCATCAGGACGCTCTGTCCAGGCCTGGTTGTCGAGCCTGTCGCACCAGGGCACGCCGGGTGTTGACAAACGATAGGCATCGGTCAGGGCGAAGCCTCCCTGCAAGGTGACGTGTCCTTTCAGCGTGGGGCGCGACCAGCCACAATACGCAAAGTTTACATCCTTGATAGTCACGCCGCTCACAGGCAGCCCTTCCGTGCCCTCAACGGTCAGCAACCGCTCCAAGACAGGGGCTTCAGCATCCAAAGCATCGGTGCGCTCGCCTGGCTGGGGATAATAGTATATCTTGCCGCTGGCGGCATCTTGAAACCACTCTCCGGGCTCGTCTACGAGGCAGAGGGCATTCATCAGACAGAAAGACGATGAACCTTGCTCGCCGTTGATAATGGGTTGCGGCCACGGATGCGCAAACTCCAGTCTCGATTCCGGCTCTTGAAAGGTAACAAGGGTCTGCTTGCCCATGGGCGTAAGTGTCTTTACGCGCAGTATGGCTATGGCCCAACGCTGATGCACCAGCATCTCCAAGCCTTGCGCTTGTTGCAGTTGCGCGATGTTGGCAGGCGTGGGTATGGTTATGGTGTGGCGCTCGGCATCGAAGCCCAACAGCCTCTCCAACTTATACCGGCCAAACTGCGAAGCCCTTAAAGCCTTACGGCCGTTCACCCAAAGCTGCCGTATGCGCAACGGCAGACCGTTTATTACTGGGGCTTCTGTCACCCAAAGCCGTCCTTCCTGCTGCCAACCCTTGAGCCTGATGGCACCGCTGAGCGTGGCTCCATGACCGTCTAGCGTGATGCCATTGTCCTCAGCATGCAGCACGAGGGGTTCTGTGAGCCGGTAGGTGGCAGGCTCAAGATGCAGCGTAACGTGCCGTGCTTTGCCCAAGCGCAACATGTCACGAGCCTGAAGCAGGGCATCGTGCAACGCAGCAGATGCGGGCACATGGATGTCAGCAGCCTCCAGCTTACTTGTCAGGCACAAGCAACACAGCGTGCTTATAAAGAGAAAGGTATGTCGTATCGTCATTTTTTCTTTAGATTTTCATCAGCTTACATAACCAGAAGCGCATCAGCAAGAGCTATTTGTCGTGCTGCACGATGCGCCGATAGATGCAATTGGCATTCTTGCAGATGGCACAACCATACTCCCTGCGGCGCATCTGCGCTCCTATGCCTATAATGCCGCTCACCGACTTGGTGGGATACATCAGACTGCTGGCCGAGAGTTGTATGCCCGTGGGGTTGTCGCCTATCAGCCGGAATAAATCGTGCTGTCCGTCAAGGGGCCAGTTGCAATAGCCGGGACTATAGCGGTTGCTGATACGCAAGCCCACCTTGGCCATCTCATCCTGCAATTGTTGCTGCACCCTATCCATGGCATTCTCTACTGTCAGCGACCCGATGGAGTCGGTGACGTAGGCTTCCAGATAGTCGCGACTGTCTGAATAGTCACGATATTGCTTGGTAAACACCTCGCCTGCTGTGCACAGAAAGAGGGCTGCCTTTGTGGCTCCGCGCATGTAACCGCATATCTGACGGTTCACAAGGAGCGAGGTGCCGGCTACATCCAGACAGCCCTGGCGCACGTCAATGCTCTCAACGTGCAGCAGCACATAGCCTCCGACAGCCTCTAACGGCGTGGCAGACAGCTCCTGCAGCTTATGCTGCATGAAGACATAGGCAGGATGGGCCTTGTCGTCAAGGTGCAGATAGTCGGCCATAGCCTGTTCGTCAGGCAGTACATCAGCCAGACGATAGCTATAAGCGGTAAACATGCCGTGCGCCATCAGCCCTCCTTGTTAAACTCTTGCACCGCCTCGAAGAACGCGTCAAAGTTTTCTATGGGCGAATGGGGTGGCGTATCGCATCCTGAAGAGATGATGAAGTTGTTATAGTCGGCCGTTCGGCGAAGCAACTCCAACGTGGCCTTCTTCACTTCTCCGGCATTGCCCATACGAAAGACCGTCACCGGACTGAGGTTGCCCATACCAATGACATCGTGGGGCAACTGCTCCAAGGCAGCCAGCATGTCTATCTTATCGCCAAAGTGATGCGCTCTGGCTCCGGTGGCCAGCATGGCTTGCGTACAGGCTCCGGTGTTGCCGCAGTTGTGCAGCACCACGATGAAGCTGTCGTCTTGCAACGCGTCAACCACACGTTTCACATAGGGAGTGACAAAAGTCAGACAGTCATCATTAGAGATAAGTCCGGCGGCAGGCTCTGCCATGATGATTCCGCCGTCGCCTGCTTCCTTTTGCGCACGTGCATAGGCCAGTATCAGCTCGGTGCACTTCTCCAACAGCTCTGTGATAACATCGGGCTGCATGTATATGTCGAGCATGATTTCACTCATGCCATACAGTCTTCCGGCCAAGGAAAACGGACCTATGCAGCTTCCCAGCACGGGTCTGTCGGTGATATTCTTGGCAGCCGACCGGTTGGCCTTGATATATTCAGGCAGTCGTCCTGCCGTAAGCTCGGGCACCTTCAGGGCTTTCACGCTGTCGGCATCGGTCACCAAACGCCCCACCACGGTGGGTATCTCATTATCGGGCATATTGAGCGTAGCGCCAAAGGCCTCTGCCTCTACCGTAAGATCCATGATGGCTGGAGCAGCACAGGTGGCATAACGGTCGCTCAGAAGGTGCATAGCCTCGTAGTGAAGGTTACCGTTGCTAACGGCCTGACGCACTGTCTTGCCCATCAACTCTATGCCCGGATGCGTCATGACGGGCATGGCCAGCCTATGGGTGGCATGGAGGGTTAAGTCTACTAGATTTTCCATACGCAGCAATTACCTTTTAAGCGTCCACCATCTTGTCTAACTTCTCCACTACATCCTGAGGGTCTTTGCCATAAGCACTGCCTATCTGCTGGGCAAACTCCGGCGTGACCGGTGCGCCGCCCACGATAAACTTCGTGTCGGGATGCTTCTTGTGTATCTCGTCTATGATGGTCTTCATGTTGGTCATTGTGGTGGTGAGCAACGCGCTTAGACCAATTACGGCACCCGGATTCTCATCGAGCGCCTTCTCATATCTGTCTACGGGACAGTCGATACCCAGGTCAATGACCTTATAACCAGACCCTTCCACCATCATGGCCACCAGATTCTTGCCTATATCGTGCATATCGCCGAACACCGTGCCGATGATGAACGTGCCCTTCATCTTCACATCTCCTGAGGTGAAATAGGGCTTGATATACTCCAGCCCGGCGTTCATAGCCTTGGCGGCCATAAGCATCTGGGGCACAAACACCTTGCCTTGCGAGAACCGCTCGCCCACGATGCCCATGGCAGGTATCATCGCGTCGTTCATAATGGTGCCGGGCTTCAGACCCTGTTTCAGTGCCTCTTGGGTTAGTTCTGCCGCTCCGGGCTGCCCCTTCATGGCTGGTGGAAAGGGAGATGCGGCATTTATCTTGCCCATCTCCACACAATTTTGTATCTTCTGCAATATCTCTTCCATTGGCTTTGTTTTGAAAATTGTTTTTGGAATAGTAGTATTAACGTGAGTTCGATGAATTTAGAACAGAGTAAGCTGACGGTCAATGGAACG
>SAMEA3663054__coassemble_505_pt1 | contig 46817 bp, 41 predicted proteins | sample SAMEA3663054__metabat2_low_PE_005 | metagenome-assembled genome bin SAMEA3663054 (sample SAMEA3663054) | pig gut metagenome | biome: pig gut; feature: pig-associated habitat; material: faeces | place: France | collected 2012 | reverse complement strand
GACAAAACGGGAGTCAAAATGAAAACGGTTTCGTATTGATTCATACTACTTTGAAAATGTAATTATTAAAAAATATATGTTTTGCATTGAAAATCACACCTTTATGAGGCATAATCCTGAAATGCGGTGCAAAATTACGGTTTTTCTTTGACATGACCAAATGTTTTTTGTAATTTTGCATTATTATGAGTAGATATAAAGATAAGTTGGGCTTAGCCCTGGTTTGCTTGGGGGTGTTGTTGCTTGCCGTTAGTTTTGCTTTCGGCCTTACTGTTCATGACTGGATATTATTCTTGTCACTACTCCTTATTATAATAGGAGTGATAGTTTATGTATGGATGCTAAAGCGTCAAAGTAAATACTGATCATCACGCGAAGATAATGCTTTGCGCTTCCCAACTTAATTCTTTCTTATTCATAAAGAAGTTAAGTCAGGAAGCGCAAACTTTCTTGTCACTTATCTTATTTGTACCTTTAATCCTCTTCTGGAGTGATAAGCTTATAGCCTTTGCCGTGTATGTTGATAATCTCTATCTGATCGTCAGCCTTCAGGTGCTTGCGAAGCTTTGTGATATACACATCCATTGACCTGGCATTGAAATAATTGTCGTCTATCCAAATGGTCTTTAAAGCATAGTCGCGCTGCAATATTTCGTTGGCATGTGAGCAAAGCAGAGCCAGCAACTCGTTCTCCTTAGTGGTGAGCTTGGTCTGCTTTTCTGGATCGTTGTCCAGAGTAAGGAGTTGCTTCTGTGTGTCGAAAGTGAATCTTCCGATGTGATACAGTGTGCTCTCTTTGTTCTTTTTGCCCCTTACTCTTCTCAGAATAGCCTCAATACGCATGACGAGCTCTTCCATTGAGAACGGTTTTGTGATGTAATCATCGGCTCCCAGCTTGAAACCTTCAAGTATATCTTCTTTCAATGTCTTTGCTGTAAGGAAGATGATAGGCATGTCGGCGTTGGCCTGACGAATTTCTTGAGCCAGCGTGAAGCCATCTTTCTTAGGCATCATCACGTCAAGCACACAGATGTCGTACTTGTTTTTCAAGAATTCTTTGTAACCAGCTTCACCGTCAGGGCAAAGTGTAGCCACATAATCCTTGGCCTGAAGATACTCACGAAGCAGCATACCTAAATTCTCATCATCCTCACACAACAGAATTTTAAGTTTCTCGTCCATAGTCGTTATACTTTTAGTTAATAATTATTATTCTTGATTTTATTATAAGTCATCTTTTATTACGGGCAACTTGATGGTGAAGGTTGTGCCCTTGCCATACGTGCTGTCTACCTTGATTTCACCTCCGTGCAAATCCACCATCTTCTTTACGTAGGCCAGACCGAGGCCAAACCCTTTTACGTCATGGCGGTTGCCGGTGTGCACTCTGTAGAACTTATCGAATATCTTCTTTAAGTTCTCTTTCTTAATACCCATACCGGTGTCTCTCACGCTCAAGTAAACATGGTCGTTTTCGTCCCATGTCTTCAGGTATACACTCAAGGGTTCATCGGGCTTGCCATATTTTACGGCATTGTCTAGCAGGTTGAATATCACGTTCTGGAAGTGCATCTCGTCTACATAGATAGTAGACTCCACGGCTCCGATTTCGGTAAACACCTTGCCGCCAGTGTGCTCTACGCGCAACGTGAACGAGTTGGCTATGTTCTCAACCATTTCGTTCAGGTCAAGCTTCTTCTTCTTCAGCACAGCCTTTTTTCTGTCATACATGCTCATTTGCAGCACTTTCTCTACCAGAAATCTGAGGCGTTTGGATTCGTCGTTGATTACACTGGCAAGATGTTCCAGCAATTTAGGTGTCTTAACCATATTCTTGTCGTTCATCATCTGAGCAGCCAATGAAATACTGGCAATGGGCGTTTTCAGCTCATGTGTCATGTTGTTGATGAAGTCGTTCTTTATTTCAGAATATCGTTTCTGCCTGAATATGATGGCTATCGTGAAGATGAACGTCACCAGAAGCACGAAGGTGAAGATGATACTGGGTATCATAAACCTCACGCTGGAGAATATGTAGCTGTTCATATCGGGGAAGTGCACCTTCACAACTCCCATCTTCGACTGTGGGTCATTTCTGAAAAGCACTTGCGAGTAAGTGTTTTCTTCGCCCTCGTCGGTATAGTCCGGGCATCTGTAAACCTCTCTTCCGTCTTGTGTAGACACTGTGAAGTGGTAGGGAATATTGATGCCATTGTTCATCATTTCGGCCTTTAAGTCTTGGTCGAGCAACTTAAAGTTAATGCGCTCTTTCAATGGCTTATTGGATGCCGAGTATAGTATGTTCATCACAACTTCGTCGAGCATGGCCTTCTGATACACGTATCTGTTGCGCACAATCTCCTGCATTGATTTCTTAGTTGCGGTCAGCGAGTTGTCGTTGTTGCGCATAATCATGGCCTTGGGTATCTGTGCAGGATTGTTCTTCAGCGTCTTCAAGTCGAACGAAGAGTATATGTTCTTGCTTTTTGCTGTTGTGTTTGTCTGATTGGAATTAGGCATGCTGTCTGTCTCATCCGTGCTTGCTTCTGTTCCATCATGCTGCGTACTGGTTACATCCTGCTCGAGATACTTAAGCGTTTCGTTCAGTTCCAGGTTGCGTGATGCCTGATAGAGCGCACGGTTTACAGACTCGTCAAACTGCTCTTTCTTCATTTCAGCCATTTCCTCAATATATTTCAGTTGAAGGAAAAGCAGTGCCAAGAAAGACAGTCCCATGATAACTGCTATCGTCCAAATCGTTTTCTTTTTCATGTTGGCAAAGATACAATGAAATATTAAATAATTAACAAGTAACCGTTAAAGTATTTCCCGTAATTTAATAATATTAACGATATTGTGGGATTTGTGTGTTCTATATAAACATAAATAGCACCAGTAGCATGTCGAATAGAGCTTTTCGTCGATCCGTATGCCGGTTATCACTTGGCTTGGGCTAACTCTTTGCTTCTGGCGGAAGTGGCATGTGCTCTGTTAGAGGTTCACTTCTGTTATGTGTAGAATGCTTTTTTATGCTCCCGAAGCGCGGGTTTTGGAGTTGGTTACTTAGACAAACAAGGGCATGGCAATGCATATTGTCATACCCCCGTTTTTATTTGTCTTGTCTGAGATGTCAGGTCAGCGACCCGGCATCCTCATGCTTGTCGTATTATTCGTCGTCTTCCTTAGCTTCTGCCTCATGTTCTGCTATCAGCTTTTGCTGAATATCGTTTGGCACAAGCTCGTAGCTGGCAAACTTAGTGGTGAAAGATGCGCGTCCACCGGTGAGCGAACTGAGAGAGATAGAGTAGTTGCTCAGTTCTTTCAGAGGTATCTTGGCCATGAGTTTCTGATAACCAGCCTCGCTGTCCATGCCCATAATCATGGCCCGTCTGCCCTGTAAGTCGCTCATCACGTCGCCCAGATAGCTGTCGGGAACATACACCTCCAAGTCGTATATAGGCTCAAGAATCTTCGGTCCAGCCTCTTTAAAGGCTTGGCTGAACGCATGGCGGGCAGCCAAGGTGAACGAAAGTTCATTAGAGTCTACAGGGTGCATCTTTCCGTCGTAAACCACTACGCGCACGTCTCTTGCATAGCTTCCGGTGAGCGGACCTTTCTCCATGCAGTCCATAACACCTTTCAGAATGGCCGGCATGAAGCGTTGGTCGATGGCACCACCAACAACCGAGTTGATGAACACCAGCTTTCCGCCCCATGGCAAGTCGCGTTCTTCCTTACCTTTGATATTCATCTTGAACTCCTGACCGCCGAACTTGTAGCTCACGGGGTCGGGCATACCCTCTGCATAAGGCTCTACGATGAGGTGGACTTCGCCGAATTGGCCTGCGCCACCCGACTGTTTCTTGTGTCTGTATTCGGCTTTGGCCTGCTTGGTGATAGTTTCGCGATAGGGTATGCGTGGTTCTTTGAATTCCACCTTTATCTTTTCGTTGTTCTCCAAACGCCATTTCAGCGTGCGCAAGTGGAACTCTCCCTGTCCGTGAACGATGGTCTGCCTGAGTTCTTTGCTTTGTTCCACCACCCAAGTGGGGTCTTCCTGGCGCATCTTGAGCAGAGCTGCCATAAGTTTTTCAGTTTCTGCCGAGTTAACGGCCTTGATGGCACGTGAGTATTTAGAGTTAGGATACTTGATAAAGTCGAATCTCCAGTCGCAATCTTTGCCGTTTAGCGTGTTGCCGGTCTTCACGTCTTTCAGCTTTACGGTGCATCCCAGGTCGCCCGCGTCGAGCTGTTCAACCGGTATTCTGGTTGCTCCGGCACACGCGTATATTTGTCCTATACGCTCTTTTGAGCCTCTGTCGGCATTGGTAAGATCATCACCGGGCTTCACGCAGCCACTCATTACCTTGAAGTAAGACACTTCGCCGATGTGTGGCTCCATACCTGTCTTGAAGAAGTAAAGACTTTCAGGCCCCTTTACATCGGGTGTGATGGCCTCGCCTCGTGTGTTGTGCACCTTAGGCATCTCGCTCACAAAGGGCACTACGTTGCCCAAGAACTCCATAAGCCTGCGTACGCCCTTGTCCTGACCGGCGCATACGCAGAACACGGGGAAGATGCTGCGTGTCACCAATCCCTTTCTGATGCCTTCGCGCATCTCGTCTTCGGTGAGCGTTTCGCTCTCAAAGAATTTTTCCATGAGCGAGTCATCGTTCTCGGCAGCTGCCTCCACAAGTGCTTTATGCAGCTCCATGGCCTTCTCCATCTGGTCTTCAGGAATGTCTTCTATGATAGGCATGCCTCCCTCAGCTTTCCAACTGTACTTCTTCATCAGCAATACGTCGATGATTTCGTTGAAGTCCGGCCCTGTCTTCACAGGATATTGAATCTGCACGCACTTGCTTCCGTAGATGTTCTTCATGGTGTTTATGATGGCATCGAAGTCGCATTTGTCAGAGTCAAGCTGATTGATGAGGAAAATAACTGGCTTGCCCAGTTTCTCGGTATATCTAAAGTTGTTTTGCGTTCCTACCTCCGGGCCATACTGTCCGTTGATGAGTATAACGGCCTGATCTGTCACATTAAGGGCTGTGATGCATCCTCCCACGAAGTCATCGCTGCCCGGGCAATCAATGAAGTTGAGTTTTTTGCCGTTCCACTCTACGTGGAAAACCGTAGGAAACACCGAATAGCCATACTCCTGCTCAACGGGGAAGTAGTCGCTAACCGTGTTTTTGGCCTCTACAGATCCGCGGCGTTTGATGATGCCGGCACCATATAACATACTCTCGGCAAGCGTGGTCTTGCCGCTACCCGCACTGCCAAGCAATGCAATGTTTTTGATTTCGTCGGTCTGATATACTCTCATATCATTTAGGTTTAAAGCGTTAATAAATTTGTTTCCATGGTTATAGCGAGAATGTACCCTCACTAAATCGCGGTTAAAGTTATACATTTTTGCCCGAAAGTCCAAAACAAAGTGTGCAAAAGTACTAATCTTTTAAAACTAATTAGTAATTTTGCGCCAAACAAAGCTCATCATGTCAAATTTCGGACTATATATTCACGTACCTTTCTGTGCAAGCCGTTGCGTTTATTGCGGCTTTTATTCCACCACGCGTTCGCAGCTCATGAGGTGTTATGTTGATGCCGTTTGTGCTGAGATGCGGCTCAGAAGCGGCTATCTCAAGGGCACCTTGCGCACTGTTTATCTGGGAGGTGGCACGCCTAGTCAGCTTCCTGCCGAGCTGTTGCAATTGCTTTTTAGTAATATAGAAGATGTGTATGGTCGGCCACAAGGTGAAGTAACCATAGAATGTAATCCTGATGACGTGACCGAGGCATACGCCCGACAGCTTGCCTTGCTGCCCGTCAACAGGGTGAGCATGGGCGTTCAGACATTCTCTAACAGCAGATTGAGGTTTCTTCACCGCCGCCATACGGCCCAGGAGGCGCGCCATGCCGTAACGATATTGCGCGAGGCAGGCATCGGCAACATCAGCATCGATCTGATGTTTGGTTTTCCCGGCGAGACGATGGCAGAGTGGGAGAGCGACATCAACGAGGCTTTGGCTCTTAATGTTGAGCATATCTCGGCTTATAGCCTGATGTATGAGGAGGGCACACCGCTCTATAAGATGCTTAACGACGGACGGGTGAGCGAGATAGACGAGCAGTTGAGCAATGATATGTATGACCGTTTGTGTGACCTTCTGATAGAGGGTGGCTATGAGCATTACGAGATAAGCAACTTTGCCAAGCCCGGATTTCGCTCGCGGCACAACAGTTCTTACTGGCATCAAATACCTTATATCGGCTTAGGAGCGGCTGCCCATTCCTTCGACATACGCTCACGTCAATGGAACGTGGCAAATGTAGATGATTATATAAAGAGCATTGGTAAGGGCATCGTGCCCATGGAGCGTGAGCAACTGAGCGACTCCACGCGTTATGACGACCTCATCACCACGGCTCTCCGTACGTCAGATGGCATAGATGTGGATGCTGTGACAGAGCCTTACCGCAGTTATATGCTCCGCATGGCAGCCCCTTACATTAGCCGTGGATTGCTCACTCTGTCTGCTGGTAGGCTCTCTCTCACCCGCAATGGCATCAAAGTGAGTGATATGGTGATGGCTGATATGATGTATGTGTAATGCTTTTCATGAGCAGAAGTTGCTACTGCTACATCTGATATTCTTGTTTGTTCACACCATAGTTTATGCCATCTATGCTGTGTGACTTCATTATATAAAAATCGAAAACAGGGAACCGAATGGCGGCTCCCTGTATTCGATAATATGAAGGTGTAAGTTATTTCACTACAACTTTTCTTCCGTTGACGATGTAAATGCCTTGGTGCATGTCCTGGCGGTTCACTCTTTGGCCTGTAAGCGTATAAATTGCGTCGGCTTTAGAGTTTTCGTTGGCCTTGATGCCATTTATACCTGTCGCTGTTTTACGGTTAGAATACAACTGTATATCGGTGTTACCCGATGTAAAGCAAGAGAAGTAGCCATAGTCATAGTTATACTTCACAAACTCTTTGTAATTGCCTTGGAACTGTATGTTGGCATTTCCGTTGTCGAAGGTGATAGCTGCCATAATGTTATTTCCGGCGGTAGTAGACTGCGTAAGCTGTCCTTTTGTGCTTCCTTCACTAAGATATTTGCCATCGAAGCGGAAGCCCCAAAGCTCTTTTGTGGTGCTCTTGAGCAGCTGCATGGTCTGCACGTTGCTGTTGGCGTAGGCCACCCCGTCTTTCACATAGATGCTCACACCGCCACGCTTGCTGGTATCTTTCAGCTTGCCCATAGCCATGCCGTCACTCTCACACACAAATATCACAGAGTCTTTCGTGGTCAGTTGGCTCACGTCTGTTACCTTATAATAAGGTGTACCCGTTTGCTGGGCAATAGCCAAGTCGCGGTTCAGATAGTTAAGCGTGATGCTTCCGTCGCTGTTCTTATTTATCTTATATACCGGAGTCGTGGTTTGCTCAGTTTGATTATACAACGTGAACGAAGGAATGTTCATGATAACGTTGCCGTAGAGTTGCAGTTGGTTCTCGTTGTTTCCTTTGATAGTCGAACCGTCTGCCGTCACCACTTTGGCACGCTTATAGTCTTGCATGTTGTTGACGGTGTTGCCACTCCATGCAGATTGATTGTATGCATAGCGCGTAACAAGCAGACCGCTGCCCATAGAAGCAGGATACCACGTGTCAGGTTCTCTGTTCTCAAGCACAAAGTATTCTTTCGTGTTGTTTGCATTGCGTATCAGCACAGCCTTACCCGGTTGTAAGGTTACGCTCTGCTCGCCTGAAAGGGTAGGGATGTCGAGCCATCCCATGTAGCTCTTTTCATAAGCAGTGTAGCCGATAGGTGCTCGTCCGTTGTTTACGTAAGGGCCTTCGTCCATGACAGACCAGTAACCGAAACCTGCATCATTGCTGTAAGAGTAGTCGGTTACGTAGAAGTCGGGCAGGCCGAGTGCGTGTCCAAACTCGTGCGTAAACACACCCATGCCCATCAGTGAGTTGTTGGTGTCAGTGCCATACAGCTCGTTTCCCACGAAGTAAGAACCAAATTTGTAGCTGCTTATGGATGCAAAGGTCGTGCCATAGAGGCCGGTGCTTGTCAGTGTCCTGAAGTGTGGCCACACCGTATTGTTGTCACCACCCGTAGCCTGGCCGCATCCTGCATAGAGAATGGCCACCAGAGGCACGCGGTCGCCCGTGATGTCGGGGTTGTAATAATACTGGCTGAAGTCAACACCCTGGGCTACTGCCTTGGCAACAGCATCTATGACCATCTGCAGGACATTGGTGTCCGTGCGGCCGGAACCAAAGCTTGTGGTAGCGTCTGCACCGTAGTAAGCATAGCCATGGTCGAGTGTTACGGTTGCAACGATGTTGAATGTGGGCACGAATGCGCCGTCGCTCTGTTTCTTGAAGTAGTCTCTCACTGAACCAACCGCGCCATTTTCTTCGCTATAACCCTCTTCATTGTAGAAACGAGACATCTTTTCAGCCGTAGTTGTTGCCTGGAATTTCTTATCAGTAAACTGCACCATGATCACAGGGATGGTATAATTGCCTATGCTGGGCATGTCGCCGCCCGACTTAGTGCCCTTCTTTCCCAGTCCGTCAGCGGTTGAGGCATAAAGCAACTTCCTGGTTATAGGCGAGCCGGGTTGCGCTTCAAAAGCCTTCATTGCCTCAGCTTCGGTCAGCTCATGGCTGTTCAGAAAGCTCTGCTCCTCGGCGCTCCGGCTGTCAGCCTCATGCGCAATCAATGAAGAAGGCAGAAGCTTGTTGTTGGAGAACTGTGCGTAGCAAAGGTCGTTGTTGCTGTTGCGCACCAGAATCTTTCCGTCGAGCGAAGTGAAGTAAGCCTCAAAGCCATCGCCATGCAGGTAGGCCATGATGGTGGTTCCGTCACTCTGCTTGTGAGGAAAAGCCACGTGAATGGGGCGTATGGCATGAGAGTAGGTAGCCATTGCCATCATCACGAGCATGGAAAGGAAAATTTTTTTCATTGTCTGTAATATTCTGTTAATGTTGGATTACAAATTGTTCATCTTGCAAAGATAGTTATTTCTTTGTTATTACAAAGTTGTTTTTTCTTAAAAAATGCTATTCAACTGATTTGTGCGTTCATCTCCTCTCTGCGAAGAACCTTTGCATGAGCTGTCGACAAGGCTCTTCGAGCACGCCACTCAGCACTTTTGTGCGGGGATGGAGGGCGTTGGGAGCCAGCAAGTGATAACCTCTTTTGTCATCTGGAGCACCATATACCACTCTGCTGAGCTGAGCCCAGCCTATGGCACCGGCGCACATGGCGCAAGGCTCTACCGTAACATAGAGCGTGCAGCCTGTGAGATATTTGCCCCCAAGGGCATTGGCAGCCGCCGTTATGGCCTGCATTTCGGCGTGGGCCGTAACGTCATGCAGTGTCTCGGTGAGGTTGTGGGCGCTGGCAAGCACCTTGCCCCGGCACACTACTACAGCTCCTACGGGTATCTCACCCTCATCATAGGCTTGCTGCGCCTCTGCTATTGCCTTACGCATATAGCGCTCGTCTGCTTGTTGCTGTTCTTCTGTATTTGTCATAAACTTATTGGTTGTATTACGCAAAAGTACGACTTTTATTTTGTTTTCCGCCCGATTTCATGTAAATTTGCACATAACTAACGTATGAGAAACTAGTTTAGTTAACTAATATGGCACAACATAACGATTTGGGACATTGGGGAGAAGACCTTGCGGCAAAGTATCTTGAGTCGAAAGATTATTATATTTTGCGGCGCGACTGGCGCTATGGTCACCGTGACCTCGACATCATAGCCATGGCAGATGAGCAAACACTGGTTATTGTAGAGGTAAAGACGCGCAGCAACGAGCGCTTTGCCGATGCCGTGACTGCCGTAGACAAGCAGAAGATACACTCGCTGACGATAGCTGCCAACGCCTTCATACGCATGGCAAATATTCATGCCGATGTTCGGTTCGACATCATTACGGTGGTTGGCACATCGCCCGAAACGGCTGTCGTCACACATATTCCTAATGCCTTTCTGCCTTATTAGTAAGTATTTATAATCATTTAGAGATATGAAAAATCTATTAAAGAAAATCGTAAAGCCTTTTATTGCCGCTCCAAAAGACGATGGTTTGCGGGTGATAAGGCTTGATACGGTAGACAGTACAAACAGATATTTGAGGCAATATCAGCCGTCTGAGGATGAGGAGATGACTCTCGTTGTGGCCGATAATCAGACGGCAGGGCGCGGGCAGGGCACCAACAGCTGGGAAAGTGAGGCCGGCAAGAACCTTCTTTTCTCGCTTCTTGTGCATCCCACCATGCTTCCCGTTAACAGGCAGTTCATGCTTTCAGAGGCTCATGCACTGGCTTTGAGAGAGGCTTTGAGCGGATATGCTGATGGCTTCATGGTGAAATGGCCCAACGATATCTATTATCATGACAGTAAAATAAGCGGAACGCTCATAGAGACCAAGCTCAGTAGCCGCGGCATAGGCAGCTTCATACTGGGCACGGGCATTAACGTTAATCAGCAAAAGTTTATGAGCGAAGCGCCCAATCCTGTGTCATTGAGACAGATATTAGGCCATGATGTAGACCGGGATGAGTTGATGAACGCCGTGATCAAGGCTTTTAAGAAGTATTATCGCTTGATAGTTAACGGTGATTATGGTACATTGTCGGCCCTATATCATGAGTATCTGTATCGTCGTCATGGCTTTTATCCCTATCAGGATGCCCGTGGCGAATTTGATGCTGCTATTGTTGAGGTGCAAGACGACGGTTTGCTGGTGCTGCGTGATAAGGAGGGAAGAGTGAACACGTATGAGTTTAAGGAAGTGAAAGCTGTTATTAAAACCGAAAAATAATAATATGCTCTGATATAAAGTGCTTTACGGCTCTATATTAAAGTAAATAACGAGGAATAATAATCATTATATAATCAACATTATGGCAAGATTCAAGCGTATTTTGCTCAAGCTTTCAGGTGAGAGCTTGATGGGTAAACAGAACTATGGTATTGATGCTGAGCGTCTGGGCGACTATGCCCGACAGATTAAGGAGGCTCATGACATGGGCGTACAGATAGGCATCGTGATAGGCGGTGGTAACATCTTCCGCGGGTTGAGTGGCTCTCAGAAGGGCTTCGACCGTGTGAAAGGCGACCAGATGGGTATGTGCGCAACCGTCATCAACTCGCTTGCGCTAAGCTCGGCACTGGGTGCTCAAGGCGTGAAGAACAAGGTGTTTACTGCTATCAGGATGGAGCCAATAGGCGAATTCTACAGCAAATGGAAGGCCATAGAGGCCATGGAGCAGGGGTGTGTGTGCATCTTCTCTGCCGGAACGGGATGCCCTTATTTCACAACAGACACCGGAGCGTCGTTGCGCGGCATTGAGATAGAGGCCGACGTGATGCTGAAGGGCACGCGTGTGGACGGCATTTACACAGCCGACCCCGAGAAAGATCCTACGGCAAAGAAGTTCAGTGACATCACGTATGATGAGATTTACAACCGTGGACTGAAGGTGATGGACCTTACGGCTACCACCATGTGCAAGGAAAACAACTTGCCTATCTACGTCTTTAACATGGATGTTGTGGGCAATTTGCACCGTGTTCTGGAGGGTGAAGAAATAGGAACGTTAGTTCATAACTAATTCATCGCATTCTGAAAGGCATGTTTTGGCTTTGCAAAATAGGTACTTTTACAACGCAAAAAGGCCTATTTTGCAAGCTTAAAGTGCCTATTTTGCAAGGTTGCTTATATGCTTTGTATAAATAGTTGATTAACAGTTAGTTGGTGGAAGATATCAAATCACTTGATAAAAGCGTGGTGACGCGGCTGGAAGCCTATGCGTCGCAGTATGAGACAGCCGCTTTTCTGACAGGCGATCCGTCTTGGTTCATGCATCAAGTGGAGGGCACCCGCAATCAGGAAGTTATGGCCTTCATAGCCTCATGCCTCAGTTTTGGCACGCGAAAGCTGTTCATGCCCAAAGTAGATTATATGCTGAAGGCATCGCAAGGCAATATATATCGTTGGGTGGCAGAGGGCTTGTTTCGTGACGACATAGGCGAGTCTGACCACTGCTATTATCGGTTTTATACTTATAAGGATATTCATTGGTTTTTGCAAGCGTTGCAAAGTCTGCTCAGAGATTATGGTTCGATAGGTCACTTTGCCCGCTATGCAGTTGCCAACAGAGAACCGTCGCAAACTGATGTCATGGCAGTGCTATTGTCGCTTAGCGGCTATTTTCAGCAAAGGGCTATCAAAGGATTGGTGCCCAAACCTGTATCATCGCTCTGCAAGCGGCCTTGTATGTTTCTGAGATGGATGGTGAGAGACCATTCGCCCGTTGACCTGGGGCTATGGAGTGGCTTTGTGGACAAGCGTCATTTGCTCGTCCCGATGGACACACACGTGTTCAGCATGGCTCAGCAGTTAGGCCTTATCAGGCAAAAGTCGCCCACATGGAGTGCTGTCAGGCAACTTACGGAGGTGTTAAGTACCGTTTTTCCCGATGATCCTTTAAAGGGTGACTTTGCCCTTTTCGGCGCGGGAGTGAACGGAAAGGCATGATGTGTCAAGCTTTCAAGGCTTGTAGCTCCCAGAGATTGCCTGCTTATCTCCTCTCATATCGATGGCTGAACCATGCCAAAAGAATAAATCCCATGAAAACAAAAGGAAATCCTACAAGAGCGGGGAAAGCATATCCCCAGCCGGCACTGACCGGCAGACCACCCAAGAAGGCTCCGGCTGCGTTGCCAAAGTTAAAGGCTATCTGAATGCAACATCCCCCCAGCATCTCGCCACCCCTTGAATGACGAATGATGAGAAACTGTTCGGGCGAGCCTATGCCGAACAGACAGGCGCAGCAAACCACCATGAGCACGATGCTAAGCCAAAGTATGTGAGCGGTGAAGAAAATGAGCAGCAATCCCAGAGCTGCTATCAGTTGCAGGCAAGCGGCTGTCTTGCCAGGCAAAAACTTGTCGGAGAAATAACCGCTGGCCAGATTTCCCGTCACCATGCCCGCGCCCGCTATTGCCATGAGTAGTGGTAGGAGCTTGGCGGGCAAGCCTCCTAAGATGGTGAGGGTAGGTGAGATGTAGCTATACCATGCCAAGATGCCGCCATTGCCGAACATGGTTGCCAGGATGATGAGCCATGGTGCAAGATGCCGCAGAAAGTGAAACTGCCCCATGAATTTGCCTTTTGACTTAGGTGGGATGTTGGGAATGCATTTTGCGGCAAGTATCAGGGCTATGCAACTCATCAGTGCTATCACTGCGAAGGAGAGTCGCCAGGAGAGGCTGCCACTCAGAAAGGTAGCCAGAGGAACGCCCAATAGGTTGGCGAAGGTCATGCCCGAGCACATGAGCGACACGGCTGTTGTTTTGTGCCGTTCGTCGGCTAGTTGCACGGCAACAAGTGTTCCCACACCGTAGAACGCTCCGTGAGGCAGTCCGCTGATGAATCTGGCAGCAAAAAGCCATATATAGCTTTGGGCAGAAACAGAAAGGAGGGCACCCACAAGCATGAGGCTCTCAAGCATGAGAATGATTTTCTTGGGCGACTTGTTGTGAAGAATGACAAGAAAGGTGGCCCCTACGCACACGCCCAGTGCATAAGCTGAGATGAGATGACCGGCTACAGGGATGGATACGCCCATATCTTTGGATATGTCAGGCAGAATGCCTTCCATCACAAATTCGGCCATGCCGAGAAGGAATGTGCCAATGGCTAATGCCAGAATGCTTTTTTTCATAATTCTGTTTGTTGCTTCACAAGGTGCGGTTTGCTGCTTTAGCTTTTTCTTTTTACGTCTGTTAGCCTATTACGAAGGATGGTTTAAGAAGGCTGACGCATACACCTTATTATATAGAGTGTTATCCTGAGATTATTCATAACTTGCATCTGACCGAGTGAGACGCAAAGAAAGAATCAGCTATAAAGAGCTAATGAGAGTCGCCCGACTTACTGTCGTCTACCTCTTCATAGTCAACATATTCGCCCTCATCATCGGGTATAATTTGTCTGTTGCGCTCTTCTTCCGTTCGACGATCTGTTATGGTGTCGCCTTTGGGCTTGTTAGGACTACCTTGAAACTGATTTCCAAATAGCTTTGTGGCCTTTCTTATCTTCAGAAAGAAGCTGATGGCCACAAACAGCACAACAAAGAAGCCGATGATAAAGACGGAAAATATAAAGGCTAGAAAGCTCATTTCTTACGGTTGGTTAATACAGACAAAATGACATACCATGCTATGATGATGGCAAAAGCGCTGATGCGGAATATCAAGAGCAAGGGAATGCAAGTGAGCAAGAAGGCATATTTTACTTCATTTCCTTTCCAACTCCAGTGCTTGAATTTCAATGCGAACATGGGAACTTCGCTCACCAAGAGCCAACTGCTCACGCAGATGCCCAAAAGAAGAAAGAATACAGAGTAGGAGCTTTGCTCAATGAAGTGGCTGCCACCCGTGATGAGTGACGCCCAGAAAAGGGCGTTGGCAGGGGTAGGCAGACCTATGAAGCCTAGAGCTTGACGTTCGTCGAGATTAAACTTGGCCAATCTGAGCGCAGAAAAGGCTGCCATGATGAAGGCAAAGTATGGCAGATAGTTGCGCAAAGGGTCTAAGAAAGACGGGTAGGGTAGGATGAACAGCTCGCTGAACACGATCATGGAGGGTGCCAAACCGAAGGTTATATCATCTGCCAGTGAGTCTAGCTCTTTGCCAATAGGCGAACTGACATGCAGTAAGCGTGCACTCATGCCGTCGAAAAAATCGAATACCGCTCCGATAATAATGAAAAGTAATGCCATACCAGCCTGATTGGTAAACGCAAAGCATGTGGCTATGCATCCGGAGAGCAGGTTACAGCATGTGAGGGTGTTGGGTATGTGCTTCTTCATAATTACTTCAATTTAGCTATAATGGTTTGGTCACCCGTTGTGGCCTGTCCCATGGTGACGCAAACCTCAGAGCCCAAGGGTAGGAAAACGTCTACGCGACTGCCCAACTTGATAAATCCCAGATGTTCGTCTATATAGCAATCTTCGCCTTCCTTGGCATAGGTCACGATGCGTCGTGCCACTGCGCCGGCTATTTGTCGGCATAGAATGTCTTTGCCATCAGGCGTTGTAATCATCACATCAGCCCTTTCGTTCTCCTCGCTTGCTTTGGGTAAGAAGGCTTTATGATAGTTTCCGTTTTGGTGATGCACGAATTTCACGCGCCCATCCACCGGGAACCAGTTGGCGTGAACATTAAAGAGACTCATGAAGATGCTTATCATGAGCCGGCGATCGTGAAAATATTCGTTTTCTTCTACCTCTTCTATAACCACCACTTTGCCGTCGGCCGGAGCCACGACAATATTGTCGGTGTCGTCGTTAGGGAAATATCTGATGGGACATCTGTAAAAGTTTGTGGTTATACCATATACTGTTCCAGAAGCAAGCAGGAACAGCCAGAATGGTATTTTGGTGTCAAACGATTGCCATAGCATCGTGGCTATGATAGCAAGAAGCACACCCCCGTATACAAGAGTGTTGGTCCCTTCACGGTGAATTCTTATTTTCTTTATCTTCTTTATCTTTTTCCCCATGGTGTATATGCTCGTTTTTTCTGATTGCAAAGGTAGTTTATTTTTATCAGTCAGACAAATTTTCATAGTCATTCTTTTGGCTATGTCGGTTTTTAGAAGTAACTTTGAAGTCAAAATTCAAAATATGGAAGATTTTGTTCATTTGCATGTGCACACGCACTATTCTATCTTGGACGGGCAGTCTAAGGTTCCACACTTGGTAGACAAGGCCATAAAAGACGGAATGAAGGGCATGGCCATCACTGACCATGGCGTGATGTATGGCATAAAAGAATTTTCTGACTATTGCGCAAAGGTCAACGCCGGGCGCAAGAAGGAGGGCTTGGAACCTTTCAAGCCTATCTTTGGCTGTGAGATGTACGTAGCACGCCATCGTAAGGAAGATAAGGTGAAGAAAGATGGTGATATGTCTGGCTATCATCTCATTGTGTTGGCTAAGAATTATCATGGCTATAAGAACCTTATCAAGTTGGTGAGTCGCGCCTGGGTTGACGGATATTACAACCGTCCGAGAACGGATAGGGCCGATCTGGAGAAATATCATGAAGACCTTATTGTTTGCTCAGCGTGTATCGCCGGTGAGGTTCCTGCCAAGATATTAGAGGGTGACATAGAGGGCGCACGAGAGGCTTGCCAATGGTATCACAAGGTTTTTGGCGACGATTATTATCTGGAGTTGCAACGCCATGAGGTAAAAGACCCTAATATAGTGGCCAACCGGGAGACTTTCCCCTTGCAGCAGAAGGCTAATAAGTGGCTGATGACCTTTGCAAAGGAATACGGTATCAAGCTGATATGCACCAACGACTGCCACTTTGAGGATGAGGAGACAGCCGAGGCGCACGACCATTTGCTGTGTCTCTCTACGGGTAAGGATTTGGATGACCCCAACCGAATGCGCTATACCAAGCAGGAGTGGTTTAAAACACGGCAGGAAATGAACGACATCTTCAGTGATGTGCCTGAGGCTATGCGCAACACGCTGGAGATATTAAATAAGGTAGAGATATACAGCATAGACCATGGCCCCATCATGCCTAACTTTCCCATCCCTGAAAGTTTCGGAACGGAGGAGGATATACGCAAGAAATATAGCAAGGAAGACCTGCTGAAGGAGTTCTCTTCTGACGAACATGGGCAGAATACACTCCCACGTGAGGAAGGAGAAAAAAAGATAGAGTCGCTCGGTGGCTATGACAAGGTTTACAGAATAAAGTTTGAGGCCGAGTATCTCAGGCATCTTGCTTTTGAAGGTGCCAAGCAACGTTATGGTGAACCGCTGCCCGATGAAGTGAAAGAGCACGTAAACTTTGAGCTGCATGTCATGAAGACAATGGGCTTTCCGGGCTACTTTCTTATCGTACAAGACTTTATCAATGCGGCTCGCAATGAGTTGGGCGTGATGGTAGGGCCGGGACGTGGCTCTGCTGCAGGCTCGGTGGTTGCTTATTGTCTGGGTATCACAAAGATTGATCCGCTGAAATATGACTTGCTGTTTGAGCGTTTCCTCAATCCAGACCGTGTGAACCTGCCTGATATCGATACAGACTTTGATGACGACGGACGCGGGAAAGTGCTCAGATGGGTGATGGAGAAGTATGGCGAAGAAAACTGTGCGCACATCATTACGTACGGTACAATGGCCACAAAAAATTCTATTAAAGATGTGGCTCGCGTAGAGGGCTTGCCCATAGCAACCTCTAACGCGCTTTGCAAGGCTATACCTGACAGGCTGCCAGATGGCTTGAAGATGAATCTGGAGAATGCCATTAAATGTACACCCGAACTTCAAGAGGCTGAGGTATCAACCGACCAACGTGAGAGCAATACCATCAAGTATGCCAAAATGCTGGAAGGAACGATACGCTCTACGGGCATTCATGCCTGCGGATTTATTATCTGTAGAGACCCTATCAGCGATTGGGTGCCTGTGAGTACGGCCGATGATCCTGACTTCAAGAACCTAAAAACAGCCGTGACTCAGTATGATGGTCATGTCATTGAGAGCACAGGACTTATCAAGATGGACTTCCTCGGACTGAAAACATTGTCGGAGTTGAAGGAGGCTGTGCACAACATTAAGCTCACAACCGGCAAGACCATAGACTTAGACAAGATTCCTATAGATGACGAGTTGACCTATAAGCTCTATCAGGAAGGACGCACCATCGGTACTTTCCAGTTTGAGTCGGCAGGTATGCAAAAGTATCTTAGGGAGCTGAAACCTACGGTATTTGAAGACTTGATAGCCATGAATGCCCTCTATAGGCCGGGACCTATGGACTATATACCTTCTTTTATTGCCCGCAAAAACGGCAAGGAGAAGATTTCCTATGATATTCCTTGCATGGAAAAATATCTTAAGGACACCTATGGCATCACGGTCTATCAGGAGCAAGTCATGCTCTTGAGCCGTCAGCTGGCTAGCTTCACGCGTGGCGAAAGTGACGCTTTGCGTAAGGCAATGGGAAAGAAAAAGAAGGCCATAGTAGATGCCATGAAGCCAAAGTTCATCAAGCAGGGAACGGCAAATGGCTACGATCCTAAGGTGCTGGATAAGATATGGGGCGACTGGGAAAAGTTTGCCAGCTATGCATTCAACAAGTCGCACGCAACATGTTACTCATGGGTGGCTTATCAAACGGCTTATCTCAAGGCGCATTATCCCGCTGAATTCATGGCTGCTCTGATGACCAGACGGCGCAGTGACATCAAGGAGATAACCAAGCTCATGGAAGAATGCCGGGCTCTTAACATCAGGACACTTGGTCCTGACGTAAACGAGAGTTGGGAATACTTCGGTGTTAACAAGAAAGGTGAGATTCGTTATGGCCTTGCTGCTATCAAGGGCATTGGTGATGTGCCGGCATTGGCTATCATTAAAGAGCGTCAGAAGCGCCCCTTTAAGGATATTTATGACTTTGTAGAAAGGATTGACTTTAACAAAGTAAACTCAAAAGTGCTGGAGTCCTTGGCCCTTAGCGGGGCTTTCGATGTGTTTGGCATTAGCCGTGAGCAATATTTTTCTGAGTGCGGAAAGGACAAAACCTTCTTGCAAGCCCTTATTAGGTATGGGCAGCAGTTCCAGCTCGACAAGCTCAATGCCACACAATCATTGTTTGGTGATGATGAAGTGGCTGTGCAACATCCTATCGTGTCAAAAGCAGAAAAGTGGCCCGTTATAGAGAAACTCAATAAAGAGAAAGAATATATCGGTATTTATCTCTCCGCACACCCATTGGATGATTATCGCGTCGTGCTGGAAAGTATGTGCAACACTCATTGCTCGGAGATGAGCAGGGATGCTGATAAGGATGTGTTGGCTAAGCGTGACACCATAACCTTTGGCGGATTGGTGACGAAAGTTGATGAGCGTTACTCGTCAAAGACAGGAAAGCCATTCGCCTTTGTTACCATCGAGGACTATGATGGGGCCGGAGAATTGGCTTTCTGGGCAGACGATTGGGCTAAATATAATGGCATGTTAAAGCGCGACAACCCTGTTTTCATCAAGGCTAAAGCTGTTCAGCGTTTTCGTGACAGCAATGTTTATACTATACGTTATGATGAGGTGCAATATCTGTATGATGTGAAGACAAGCCAAATTGGCAGACTCACCATAGGCGTAGACATAGATGTTATGGATGAGGCATTGGTCAACGACTTGGCTACAGTTGTTGAGGGAAGTCCTGGCAAAACGGAGCTGTTCTTGCAGTTGCGCGGAGCTGATCCCAACGAAACCCTGCTCTTGCGCTCTAATGTGCCGGGAGTGAACCTTGACGGCAAGCTGATGAACTTCATTGAGTCAAATCCACATTTGGATTATCATATAGGATAAGATGGCATGATGTTTGCCTTTAAGTGTACGTTTATAGAAAGAATATTTTATAGTATTAATACAAAGTAGAAATGGAAGTAAAAATCACAAGCGACAACTTCGCTTCTTACAAGGATGGTGACAAGCCTTTGGTAGTAGATTTATGGGCTGAATGGTGTGGCCCTTGCCGTATGATCGGTCCTATCATCTCAGAACTCGCTCAAGAATATGACGGTAAAATCGTTGTAGGCAAGTGTGATGTAGAGGAGAATGATGACGTAGCAATGGAGTTTGGTGTAAGGAACATTCCTACCATACTCTTCTTCAAGGATGGCAAACTGGTTGATAAGTTTGTAGGCGCTGCGCCTAAGAATGTTCTTGAAGACAAGTTTAAGGCATTGCTTTAAATCCCACTAGTGCTATAAAAAAGCTCCGGTGTCTGCCACACAGTCACCGGAGCTTTTCATATATGTCATGAAGGTGTAATGTCATTTCATTTTCATTGACCTGCTTTTTTTCGGATTGCCAACTATTAGAGAATTGGTGAGGACACAAAAAAGGTGCACCGTATTGCGGGTACACCCTTTTTATTAATCTTTTTGGTTATTAAAGTCCAAGACTCTCTTTTATCTTATTGATCTTTTCAACTCCGCGCTTGTCACAAGCTTCATAGTCGGCTGCGGTGTTCATCTTGTCTTTTACTTCAAGATAGAACTTAATCTTTGGCTCAGTACCTGAAGGACGAACACTTACTTTCGTGCCATCCTCGCAGAACCACTGCAGCACGTTGCTTGTTTCTGGCATGACGAGTTTGGTCTTTGAACCATCGGCTTTGGTTTCTTCCAACGTCTGATAGTCTTTCCATACCACAACTTTGCTTCCACCTAATTCTTTTGGAGGATTGTTTCTGAAGTTAGCCATCATGTTGAGAATCTCCTCATGGCCGGTCTTTCCGGGACGCTCTACGTTGATAGTAAACTCCTTTGAGAAGCCATACTCCAGATATATGTCCATCAAGATGTCATATAGAGTCTTGCCATGGTCTTTAGCATAAGCGCATATCTCAGCAAGCAACGAGCAAGCGCTAACTGCATCCTTGTCTCGCACAAAGTCTTCTGCCAAGAAGCCATAGCTTTCCTCACCACCACCAATGTATTGCTGTTTGCCTTCAGAGAGTGCTATCTCGTGTGCAATCCATTTGAATCCAGTATAGCAGTCGCGCATTTCTATGTGGTTCTTGTCAGCAATCTTGCGTATCACCTCAGTTGTGACGATGGTCTTAACAATGAAGTCTGTTGGCTTCATCTTGCCCACTGCCTGACGATTGGTGATGATATACCACAAGAAGATGAGGCAGGTCTGGTTGCCATTGATGAGCACCCATTCGCCCTTATCATTCTTGCAAGCCATACCTACACGGTCGGCGTCTGGGTCAGAAGCCATAAGAATGTCGGCATCCAGCGCCTTGGCATCGCGAAGCCCCAGTGTGAGCGCTTCTGCAAACTCAGGGTTAGGTCTGTCTACCGTTGGGAAGTTACCGTCCTTAATCATTTGCTCTTTTACGCAATGCACGTTGTCGAATCCCCACATCTTCAGTGAACGGGGTATGACAGTCATTCCGGTGCCGTGCAAAGGAGTGTAAACGATGCAAAGATCGTGCTGTCTCTTGATGACGTCGGGGTCTATGCAGAGGCCTTTAATCTTCTCAAGATAAGGCTTGTCTACGTCTTCACCTATCATTTGTATAAGCGAGTCGTTACCCTTAAACTTCACATCTTCTATCTTCACCTTGCCTACTTCATTAATGATGCCGGTGTCATGCGGTGTGAGCACCTGCGCGCCATCTTCCCAGTAAGCCTTGTAACCATTGTATTCGCGTGGGTTGTGGCTGGCTGTTATGTTCACTCCGCCTTGTGCTTTAAAGTAGCGAATGGCGAAAGAGCACTCAGGCGTTGGGCGCATTTCCTCGAAAAGATATACCTTGATGCCGTTTGCGCTGAAGATGTTGGCAACAGTTTTAGCGAAGAGGTCACTATTGTTACGGCAGTCATGGCACACCACTACGCTAATCTGCTTGCGATCTTTGAAGTTCTTTTTCAGGTAATTGGCAAATCCTTGGGTAGCCATACCCACGGTGTAGATGTTCATACGGTTAGAGCCCGCACCCATAATGCCGCGCAAGCCACCTGTTCCGAATTCCAAATCCTTGTAGAACGATTCGATGAGCTCGGTCTTGTCGGTTGCTTCCAACATTTCTTTTACACTTTTGCGTGTCTCTTCGTCAAAAGCGGGAGAGAGCCACTGTTTTGCTTTTTCCTCACATTGAGCAATGAGGGCTGCATTATTTTCCATAATATAATTGGTTTTGATGAATTTTATTTGCTACAAAGTTAACTATTTAATATGAAATGGCAATAATCTTATAAGATTTTTTTTGTAATTTTGCAATCAGAAATAAACGTTTTGCAGCAATTATGAATTCATTTGCCACACAGCTAGCCCAATTGAATTATGAGGGTGTATTATTGGCCTTATGCACATTTCTTGTGATAGGCCTTGCGCATCCTTTGGTTATCAAGACAGAATATTATTTTGGCACTAAGCCATGGTGGATATGGCTGATAGCTGGTTTGGCCTGTCTGATTGGTGCCCTTTTTGTTGACGGCCTTTTTGTTTCTGCCTTGCTGGGTGTGGTAGGGGCCACGTTGTTGTGGGGCATCGGCGAGCTTTTTTCGCAGAAAAAGCGCGTAGAAAAGGGCTGGTTTCCCATGAATCCCAAACGAAAAGACTATTATCAGAAAATAGGTAAGGACGAGTCAATTTGCCCTGTTCGGAAAGGGCATAGCATGTATAGCGATGAAAACAGTACTTATATTGATAGGTAAGACGACCAATAAGCATTTTGTCGCAGGCATTAACGATTATAGTGAACGCATCAATCATTACATGCCTTTTGAGATTAAGGTCATACAAGAGATAAAAAACACCAAGTCTCTTACTGAAGATCAGCAGAAAATAGCTGAAGGTAGTTTGATACTCAAGCTGTTGCAGCCCTCTGATACGGTCGTCTTATTGGATGAACATGGTGAGGAGATGCGCAGTGTGGCGTTTGCCAAGTGGCTTCAGGGCAAGCAGTTCAATGCCCGGAGATTAGTGTTTGTGATAGGTGGTCCCTACGGTTTTTCGCAAGAGGTATATGACAGAGCCACAGAACTGATATCGCTTTCTAAGATGACTTTTTCTCATCAGATGGTTCGTCTGATATTCACAGAGCAGCTATACCGGGCATGTACGATTATAAAAGGTGAACCTTATCATCACGAGTAAGCCTTTTCTGTTAACTCAGGCAAAGAGTATACAGACTGAAAGCTAAACAGGTGATATAAAAAAAGCCATGGGGTAGGGGCTTATCCTCATAAGAGTTTCCTTACCTCATGGCTCTTCTATTGGCCTGACTGTCAGCAAACGCGGTGAGCGCCTTCGCTTATCACTACATCATAAACGGCAGGCTCATGTCCGTATTTCTCTTTGAAGCGTTTCTTAGCATCGGCTATGAACTGCTCATACTTATCGTTTTTTACCAGATTAATGGTACAGCCGCCGAAGCCACCACCCATTATTCTGCTTCCAGCCACGCCGTTTTCTTTAGCAACGTCGTTCAAGAAGTCTAGCTCTTCGCACGAAACCTCATAGTCTTTGCTGAGACCGTGATGCGTTTCATACATCTTCTGACCAACCGTTTCAAAGTCACCTCGTTTCAAAGCTTCGCCAACGGCCATTACCCGGTCTTTCTCTCCCAGTACAAATTGGGCTCTTCTGAAGTCCTCGTCGCTTATCAGCGGCTTGACGGCATTAAGCTCTTCCCACGAGCAGTCTCGCAGTGTTTCATATTTTCCGGACGGATTTTTCTCAGCTATCTTCTTCACAACATTCTCACAACTATTACGTCTGTCGTTGTAAGGAGAACCTTTCAGCTCGTGCTTAACCTTAGAGTCGAGCAGCACAAGCTTATAGTCGTTGGTCTCAAAAGGATAATATTCGAACTCGCGTGAGCGGCAATCCAGACACATCAACTTACCTTTCTTGCCGAAGACACTGGCAAACTGATCCATTACGCCACAGTTCACGCCGATGTATTTGTGCTCTGTGGCCTGACCGGCTAGCACCATCTCCCATTTAGATACTTTGTTGTCACCAAACATATCGTTCAGCGCGCAAGCAAAGCAACTCTCCAAAGCGGCAGACGACGACATGCCTGCTCCCAGCGGAACATCACCTGCAAATGCCGTGTTAAAGCCTTTTACATCGACGCCGCGAAGGCGCATCTCCTGAACAATGCCATATATAAACCTTGCCCATGTGGTTTTAGGTCCTTTTGGGTCGTTTACTTTAAACTCAACCAGATCTTTTTGGTCGATGGAGTAGCATATCACCGTGTCTGTGCCGTTGGGGCGTAGCTCAGCCATGATGCCCTTATCTATGGCACCAGGAAATACAAAGCCTCCATTATAGTCAGTATGCTCACCTATCAGGTTAATTCTTCCAGGGGCAAAATAAATGTTTCCGGTTTTGCCGTCAAAGTGCTTTATAAAGCGGCTTCTTACGTATTCGATTTCCATTATTTATTTTATTCTTCTGTACCGAATTTATAGATTGTCTTCTGATGATATTCCTCTCCGGGGTTAAGAACCACAGATGGGAAGTAAGGATGGTTGGGGGTATCAGGGAAGTGTTGTGCTTCCAGGCAGACAGCCGAGCGATAGGGGAACGTAGCACCAAACTGTCCTGATATGCCAGTTTCAAAGTTTCCGGTGTAAAGCTGCAGTCCGGGCTCTGTGGTATACACCTCCATGGTGCGTCCCGATACAGGTTCTTTGATGCGTGCAGCAAATGACAACTCGCCCTCTTCTTTCTTGTTGAGCACGTAGTTATGGTCAAATCCGTGTCCGTTCTTTATCTGTTCGTTGTCAGCGTTAATGTCGGGCGCAAAGGGCTTGGGCGTTCTGAAGTCGAACGGTGTGTCTTTTACGAACCTTATCTCGCCTGTAGGAATACTTGTCTCGTCGATAGGCAGATAATAGTCGGCATTAATCTGGCAAATAACATTGTCTATTACCGGTGTAGGATTACCAATACCTGCAAGGCTGAAGAACGCATGGTCGGTGAGATTTACGATGGTTTTCTTGTTGGTAGTGGCCATGTATTTTATCACAAGTTCGTTGTCATCGGTGAATGTAAAGGCCACCATCACCTTCAGCTCGCCCGTAAATCCTTCCTCACCGTAAGGGCTTGTATATTTCATTACAACGGCTTGCTTGCTCACCTGATTGGCATCCCATACCTTTTTATTAAAGCCTACGTTGCCTCCGTGCAGGTGGTTAGGACCGTCGTTTGTTGCCAACTGATAATCCTTACCATGCAGATGGAACTTGCCTTTGCAGATGCGGTTGCCATAACGGCCTATCAATGTAGACAGATAGGGCTCAGGAGAGTTGATGACATCCTGAATGTTGTCATGTCCCTGTATGACGTTGGCTACCTTGCCATTTTTATCCGGAACCATAATAGCTACGATGGCACCGCCATAATTAGTCACCGCCACCTCGTAACCGGCAGCATTCTTAAGAATATAGAGGTCTGTTTTCTTACCCTGGACAGTGGTCTGGAAGTCTTCTCTCTTCAGGCCACAAAGGTTTTGTGTTTCTTCTGTGTTCGTCATGTCGTTGAGAATTTATGATTAAACTTCTATCTTGCAAAGTAAATTAAAAAATTCGGTAATTGCAAGTTAATCCCCCAAAAATGGTTCTCCGATCATGTTAAAAGTAATTAAACACATTTCAAGCCTCTTTTTTTTAGCCCATTCTTCTGCTTGCGGCCGTTCACACCGTGTCTTGCAGGTGCTCCAGCAGGTCGGCTACCACGTAGCTGCTGCCTCCTACAAAGATAAAGTCATCTTTCTTGGCGTCAGCCAGGGCTGCCTCATAGGCTTTGCCCACCGTTTCGTAAGACTTTCCTTTCAGATGATGCTTTTCGCCCTCGGCTGCTATCTTCTTCACGCTGAAGGCTCTTTTGCATTGTGGCTGGGTAAAATAGTATATGGCATCTTTTGGCAACATGTCCATTACGCCATCCAGATCCTTATCGTCTACCATGCCAAACACGATGCGCTTCACCTCATTGGGCTGCTTCTTGATTTGCTCAGACAGATATTTCCATCCGCCCGTGTTATGCCCTGTATCACAAATAGCGGTGGGCTCGTTGTGTATTTTCTGCCATCTGCCTTCCAAGCCTGTCAGCTCGCACACCTTCTTGAAACCGTTTGGCACGCTGTCTATATTGCGTATTACACCTTTATTAATGAGTTGCATACAAGCGGTGAGCACTGTATTGGTGTTCTTGTCTTGATAGTCGCCGCCCAATTCGCCCTCCATCTCGCCAAAAAATCTTGTCTTATACAGTCTGCCTCCTGTGGGCAGTGAGGTAGACGAGAGCACTTGCGGAATGTCTTCAGCGAAAACCAGCGTCGATTCACACTCTTCAGCCTTGGCCATAAAGACGGGAGCTGTTTCCTTGACAGCCTCTCCCACGATGACGGGAACCCCTGGTTTGATGATGCCAGCCTTTTCTGCTGCTATCTTGGCAAGGGTATCTCCCAAGAATTGCGTATGGTCTAAAGATATGTTGGTGATGACAGACAGCAGGGGAGTGATGATGTTTGTGCAGTCGAGTCGGCCACCCAATCCCACTTCTATGACGGCTATATCTACCTTTTGCTCGGCAAAATAGAGAAAGGCCAATGCCGTAGTGAGTTCGAAAAACGATGGGTGCATCGGCTCAAAGAAATGCTTTTCCTGTTCAACAAAGTCAATGACCCTCTGCTCTGGTATCATTTTGCCATTAACCCTTATGCGCTCTCTGAAATCAACGAGATGCGGTGAGGTGTAAAGCCCCACCTTGTAACCGTCTTGTTGAAGTATGGCAGCAAGGGTGTGTGAGCACGATCCCTTTCCGTTAGTGCCTGCCACGTGTATGGAAAGAAACTTTCTGTGTGGGTGTCCGAAGTGTTTGTCGAGGGCCAGCGTATTGTCAAGACCCTCCTTATAAGCAGAAGCACCCACGTGCTCAAACACGGGGGTGCTTCTGTAAAGATATTCAACGGTTTCCTTGTAGTTCATTTATTCTTTCGAAAAATAGTTCTTGAATTTCTGGAAGATGGTCTGCTTGGTGCTGGCATCACTCTTAAAGTTGTCGCTTTCACGCAGCTTCTCCAGTGTTTCTTTTTCGTTTCGACTGAGCGTTTGTGGTATATAGACGCTCACGTGTACTATGAGGTCGCCTACGCCGGTGCCATAGCCCTTCACGGCTGGCAGTCCTTTGCCTCTAAGCCGTAGGGTCTTGCCTGGCTGCGTGCCCGGTTCAATGTTTATCTTGAGCTTTGAGCCAGAGAGTGTTGGTATCTCTACCGAGCCTCCTAAAGCAGCCGTAGGAATGTCGAGCAGCAAGTTGTAGATGATGTTTTGTCCGTCTCTGACAAATGTGCTGTTTTCTTCTTCTTCAATATAAACTTGAATGTCTCCTGGTATTCCGTTGTGTTTGCCTGCGTTACCCTTTCCTGGAACGTTCACCACCATGCCTTCGGCAACGCCAGCCGGTATGTTTATCTCTACAACTTCTTCACCTTTGGTGATACCTGTGCCGCCACATTCATGGCATTTGTCTTTTATAACTGTTCCCTCACCGCCGCAAACGTGACATGTGGTTTGGGTTTGCACCACGCCGAAGATGCTTTGTTGAGTGCGAACTTCTACTCCGGAGCCGTGGCAGTTGGGGCATGTCTCCTTACCAGAGCCGTTTTCTGCTCCCGTGCCATGGCAGTGCTGGCAGGTTACGTCTTTGCGCAGCTTAAACTTCTTGGTCACTCCTGTAGCCACTTCTTGCAGAGTGAGCTTCACCTTGAGTCGAAGGTCAGAGCCGCGATAGCGTGCCGGCTGCCTGTGTCCGCCGCCTCCAAAGCCGCTGAAACCACCGCCATGACCGCCGAAGACATCGCCAAACATCGAGAAGATGTCATCCATAGAGAAGCCGCCAGCTCCTCCGAAGCCACCAAATCCACCATCTCCCATCGGGCCGTTAAAGCCGAATTGGTCATATTGCTGGCGCTTCTGGGGGTCGTGAAGTACATCGTAAGCCTCAGCGGCTTCCTTGAATTTCTCTTCTGCCGTTTTGTCACCCGGGTTTCTGTCAGGGTGATATTTGATGGCAAGTTTCCTGTAAGCGCGTTTTATCTCATCCTCACTCGCTGTTTTGGAAACGCCCAAAACCTCATAATAGTCTCTTTTCGCCATTGCCGTTTATTGTCCTACTGCCACTTTTGCATGGCGTATTACTTTATCGTTGAGCATGTATCCCTCTTGGATACAGTCTATTACCTTTCCTTTCTTGTCATCGCCAAGACCTGGAACCATAGCCACAGCCTCGTGATAATCCACGTCGAAGTCTTTGTCTTTGGCCTCTATTTTCTTCACGCCCAAAGACTCCAGAGTGCTGACAAACTTCTTATATATAAGTTCCATACCCTCTTTGATGGCCTTGGGGTCGTCTGTCTTGTCATTCAAGGCACGCTCAAAGTCATCCAGAACGGGCAGGATGGCAGAGATAGTCTTTTCTCCTCCGTTCAGAATAAGGTCGGCCTTCTCTTTCAAGGTGCGTTTTTTGTAGTTGTCAAACTCAGCTACAGCTCTGAGATACTTATCTTTCAGGTCGTCGTTGGCCTGCTTCAGCTGTGCCAGCTCGTCCTTTTTGCTCTCCTTATGCTCCTCGTGCTTGTCTTTGCCTTCGTCTTTATGCTGGCAGCACTCTTCTTGTTGCTGCTCGTGTCTATTGTTGTTTTGAGCTTCCTGCTCTAGTTCTTCGTCTTTTGTTTCTTTCTTTTCTTTATTTGTCATAATGCTTTCATTTTTTGTTAATGCATCTGCAAAAACCTTGCCAAAGTGTTTCAAGCATTAGTTCTTAGCATACATGGCTTCCTTTTGTTCCTTTATCTGTGGGTCATGTATATACTCGTCGTAGGGCATGAGCTTGTCTATTGTGCCCTTAGGTGTGAGCTCTATGATGCGATTTGCCACTGTTTCGATAAACTCATGGTCGTGTGAACTGAAGAGCACATTGCCCTTAAAGGCCACCAAGTTGTTGTTGAAAGCCTGAATGCTCTCCAAGTCAAGATGGTTGGTGGGCGTGTCCAGAATGAGGCAGTTGGCATTTTGCAACTGCATACGTGCTATCATACATCTCATCTTCTCGCCTCCGGAGAGCACGTTTACTTTCTTTTCTACCTCTTCTTGTCTGAAGAGCATTCTGCCAAGATATGACTTCATCACCACCTCGTTGCCCGGACCGTATTGGCTGAGCCATTCAACGAGGTTCTTGTCAGAGTTGAAGAAGGCCGTATTGTCCAAGGGCAGGTAAGCCGTTGTGATGGTTACGCCCCACTTGTATGTTCCTGCATCGGCTTTTCTGTTGCCGTTGATAATCTCGAAGAGGGCCGTCATAGCCTTAGGATTATGGCTCAAGAACACCACTTTCTGTCCTTTCTCTATAGTAAAGTTTACATTGTCAAAGAGCACCGTTCCGTCAGCGTCAACAGCTTTCAGTCCTTCCACCTCAAGAATTTGGTTGCCCGGCTCTCTCTCCATCTGGAAGATGATGCCCGGATATTTGCGGCTTGACGGCTTGATTTCCTCAACATTCAGCTTCTCAAGCATCTTCTTTCTACTGGTTGTCTGCTTGCTTTTTGCCACATTGGCAGAAAACCTGCGTATGAATTCTTCCAGTTGCTTGCGCTTTTCCTCAGCTTTCATGCGCTGGTTTTGTGCCTGGCGCAGTGCGAGCTGTGACGATTCGTACCAGAAGCTGTAGTTACCGGCAAACACAGTAACCTTGCCATAGTCTATATCTATGGTCTGTGTGCTCACTGCATCAAGGAAGTGTCGGTCGTGGCTTACTACGAGCACGGTTTGGTTCTCGTCTATTTCGCCCAGATAATCCTCTAACCATTCCACGGTGTCGAGGTCCAAGTCGTTGGTAGGCTCATCCAAGAGCAGGTTGTCTGGCTTGCCGAACAGAGCTTTGGCCAGCATGACCCTTACCTTCTCGTTGTTGGATAGGTCAGACATATTCTTTTGGTGTAGCGGCTCGGCAATGCCCAGATTTTGCAACAGCTGTGCCGCGTTGCTCTCGGCCTCCCAACCGTTCATTTCGGCAAACTTCAGTTCCAGGTCGGCGGCGCGGTTGCCGTCTTCCTCAGTCATTTCAGGCTTTGCGTACAGGGCCTCGCGCTCTTTCATGTTCTTCCAGAGGGGTTCGTGACCCATGAGCACCGTGTCGAGCACCTTATAGTTGTCATATTTAAAGTGATCCTGCTCCAATACAGAGAGGCGGTCGCCCGGACCGAGCTCCACCGAGCCTTTGTTGGGCTCCAAATCGCCCGATATGGCTCTGAGCAGAGTAGATTTTCCTGCTCCGTTGGCACCTATAACGCCATAAATATTGCCTCGTGTGAACTTGATGTTTACGTCTTTATAAAGCACGCGCTTGCCAAACTGAATGGCAAGGTTAGTTAATGTTATCATTTCTTTGCTATATCTTTATTCTGAATTTTGGGTGCAAAGTTACAAAAAAAATAGTAAACTCACGAATGTTTTCAACCGATGATAAGCTAAAGAACGCTAAGTCAACCTTTTTTCTACCAGCCTGCCGTCCTTACAAAACCTATGGCATGGGTAGCGGCTTGTTAGATGTTGTGACTCAATTACTTATGTACATGCTTTAGATAGGGGCCTCCTCGCGTTTCAAAACCCATGCTTTTGCCTTCCGAAATGGCCTATATTGCAAGCTGAAATAGGCATTATTGCAATACGTGCATAAGGCTTTAACATTTATTTGTGCTTGAAGCTCCTTCTCTTCCAGCCTTTATTGCTAACTTTGCATGGTAGTGAAGAAGGGTTGTGCTAGCCTCATCCGTTGTAAAAAGCCTCAGGGCGTAATGCCTCATGGGCGCGTCTAGGGCCGATGGCTTGCCGATACTTCGAAATGAATTGAAGGTTTATGAATATATTGGTATCAGACGAAATAGAATCGGTATGCCCTCGTTTTGTGGGCGCCGCACTAGAGGCTAGGGTGAAGAATAGCCAGTATTGTCAACCGTTGTGGGATGAGATACACGAACTGGAAGAGCAGTTCAGAGCGCAACTGACCACTGAGTCGCTCAAGACGATGCCTCCCATATCGGCAACGCGCTCAGTCTATAGAGCGTGTGGTAAGGATCCGTCGCGCTATAGGCCTGCAGCCGAGGCGCTCATCCGCAGGATGCTCAAGGGCAAGGAGCTCTATCAGATTGACACGTTGGTAGATCTGATCAATTTGGCCAGCATCAAGTTTGGATATAGCATGGGCGGATTTGATGCTGACAAAATGGTGGGCACCACGCTCACCTTGGGCATTGGCCGAGAGGGCGAGCCTTACGAGGGTATCGGACGAGGAACCATCAACATTGCGGGCCTGCCCGTCTACCGCGATGAGGTGGGGGGCGTTGGTACACCCACATCCGACAATGAGCGCACAAAGATGGACCTCGGCACCACGCACTTGCTCGTACTTATCAACGGATATGACGGCGATGAGCAGCACGTAAGGGATACGGCGGCCTTTATACAACAACTCTTGCAGAAGTATTGCGCCTCTGATGGTGGTCGTTTTTGGGTTTATAGGTAGAGAATAGCTGTAGGTTGCCGGCATTAATTACTTCCTTTCTCAAATTTAAAGGCAATTATATCAAATAATTCTAGCCGGTTAATGAATAATAAATTAACTTTGCCGAAATTATTAACAACACATATTCTGAACTATGAAAAGTATCTTAGAAGGCCGAAATGGCTTGAGACGTGAAGTGGAAAAAATTGCCGAAGTGGCTGGCTATCTGTGGACTAACGGATGGGCCGAGCGCAATGGCGGCAATATAACAGTGAATATCACTGAATATGTTGATGATGAGATGAGGGCTATGCCGGCCATCTCAGAGGTCAAGCAGATAGGTGAGACATTGCCTTTCTTGAAAGGACAGTACTTCTTCTGCAAGGGAACCGGCAAGCGTATGCGTGACTTGGCTCGCTGGCCGATGGAGAATGGTTCGGTTATACGTATCTTAGACGACTGCGCAAGCTACGTGATTATAGCCGACAATCCTGTACAGCCCACCTCTGAATTGCCTTCTCACCTGGCCGTTCACAACCGCCAGATAGAGCTGAAGTCTGGTTATAAGGCTACGGTTCACACTCATCCTATAGAGCTGGTGGCTATGAGTCACTGCGATAAGTTCTTGGGTAAGGACGTGCTCACCAACCTTCTTTGGAGCATGATACCAGAGACAAAGGCTTTCTGTCCGTTAGGATTGGGTATCGTGCCCTATACCTTGCCGGGCAGTGTGGAGCTAGCTCAGGGCACTTTACGCGAACTTGAAAACTATGATGTGGTGATGTGGGAGAAGCATGGCGTGTTTGCCAAGGGCAAAGACGTGATGGATGCCTTCGACCAAATAGACGTGTTGTCTAAGAGTGCCAAGATTTATCTAGACTGCAAGGCCATGGGCTTTGAGCCGAAAGGCATGACAGAAGAGCAGATGAAAGAGATGACTAAGGCTTTTAACCTGCCAAGATAGACCATAAGCATTATAGTCAGAAAGAGGGGCATAGCGTTGATTAGCAAAACGTTATGCCCCTCTGCTATATGACTGATTGTTATTTTAGTTGCCTCGTGGCATGAAAGCCCTCAAGATTGGTGTATTTCCGGGCCATCAGCCTGCGGTAAATGCCGTTGATCCAAAGTCTGTGGCTAAGTATGAAGGCACTGCCTATAACTATCAGTGTGATATTGGTGATGGTGTCGTCAGTAAAGGCTGAGAGCACTTGAATGATGATGACGGGAGTGGCAAACACGCCCATGACAATGACGGCCTTGATGAATTGGCCCGACGAGGCGTTCTTTCCCGTCAACTTCTCGTTCAGGGGCATAGTTTGTTTGTTGTACACAGCCAGCTGAAAGAGTATGAAGTGTATCACTCCTGCCGTGAAAATAAGGTAAGCCAACAGCTCCAGCAGTGTGCTTGTACCCATGAACAGTGTTGGCAGCAAAAGCGCAAAGGGTATGAGAAGCAAGATGTTGTAGAAATAATATTTGGCGCATAGCAGCGAGTTAATCTCTTCTTTGTGCATCATGAGCAGATCTATGTAATTGCCTTCATAGCACATGATGTAGCACAAAGTGACCGAGCCATAGAACATGAAGCAGTAGAGAAACATGAAGCGACGGGAAGAGACGTCGATATCGTTGGCCATAAAGGTGAGCATGGCACTGTATATGCAGATGATGATCAGTCCGCCTAAAAAAGATTTCTTGAGGTTCTTGTTGCGCATGATGCTTTTCACCTCAAGTCTCAGGTATTCACCTATCACCCCAAAGTGCTCCAAAAACGATATGCTGAAAGTGTGTTTAGGGGCCGATTCTTCTACCTTAGAGGTCTCCTTTCTTATCAGTTTGTATTGCAAAAGGCGGTTGGCATATATCAGAAGTGCCAATAAAGCCACTACACCTATTATATATAATGGGTTGAAAAAAGACAATCCGCTGCCCAACCGAGCGAATGCTATGAACATGGGCGACGACTTACTGAAGCCCCATGCTACGCTCAATGCGATGAAGGCACCGTAGAAAGCCAGAGGCAGGAGGCTCCAACGCATGTCGGATATCATTAGCGAACGAACCAATAGATACCATTGCGAGTTGATGAGAATAAGGAGATAGAGCCCAAGCAGAAATCCGCAGGCTACAAAAAAGCCCTCGCTGAACACGATGCACATCAGAGCATAAGGTGCAAAGAGGGCAAACCACAGCAGGTTGAACGTATTGGTAAGAGAAGAAAAAAGGAAGCAGTCTATGCAGGCATGGCGTGGCAGGGGCAAGAGCAAGTATGGTTTGATGAGCTGTGACGGCGTTTGCTGAAAAGTGAGCCGCAGCAAAAAGTCAAGTGCCAAGATAATGGGTGAGATGACAAACATCAGCTCATAACCCGTATAACGTTTCAGGTGTAAGGCTATCATGGCCAGCATGACAGATAGAAACATGAGATAGCCGATGGCCAGAAAAGCCAAAACGCCACCTACGATGCGGGATGCACGGCTCTGAGCATAGAGTGGACTACGGCGTTCTGAGAGCTTTTGATGCTGGCACAGAACGCCGTACAGTTCTTTATGGTTCATTAGCGTAGGTCTATGATTTCAGCTTTGGGAAAATCTTTTGAATTGAATCTGAAAGAAGCATCGCTTTGGTTATGAGCGCGGAAGTTTTTTATCGTTATGACGGTCCATGACTTGCCTTGCCTCATAGAAACTTTTTGAGGCACGTAATTACGTCCTACGGTGACGTACATCTCAGGCACCGAACGCCTAGAGTTGGTTGCCGTGAGGTGCACCACATAGCTTCCGCCCTTTGTAGATAATGACATTTTGTAGCCTTTCTTATACATCGTGATGAACTTATAAGGGTTCATAGACAGTTGTTGGGCCTCACTGGGATAGCTCACGTTCACCTCGTTAGTTGATTTCAGGTACATCCATTGTGTCTTACCGTCATACCAAACCATTGCTTTGGGGGTTGTTGCCCTGAACTTCTGTCCCTTGATAGCTACTGTTCCACTGGTTTTGCCATATTTACTGCCGCTGATGGTGAAGCTGGCACTTGCACCTCCCGCTCTGCTCACCTTGGTTGCGGCCTTGTCTAGCACTGCCTTAGCCTTGGCTGCTGTTTGGGCTTGCGCGCCCAGGCACACGCCCATGAGGGCTAACAGCAATAAAGTGAATAACTCTTTCTTCATATTCTCAAACGTTTTATTTCAAGCTTTTCAGATAATTCTCCAAAGACTCCACGTCGCCAATCAGCACTTCGCGAGGCTTGGCGCCCTGAGCCGCACCCACGATGCCGAAGTTCTCCATCTGGTCCATGATGCGTCCTGCACGGTTATAGCCTATCTGGAATTTACGTTGTATCATACTGGTGGAACCCGACTGGCTCAATACGAGGGCATGAGCAACGTCAACAAACAGTGGATCTACAGAATGTATGTCGTTGTTCTCACCGTTTCCGATACCATCTCCCTCAACAGGAGGATCAGGCAATTCAAGTGGTTCAACCGGGCCCATTTGCTTTGAGATGTATTCGGTGATATTTTCTATCTCTGGTGTGTCAACAAAAGCACACTGCACACGAGTAGGCATGTTGCCATTCAGGTAGAGCAAGTCACCTCTACCTACCAGTCGCTCGGCTCCCGGACGGTCTAGGATAATCTTAGAGTCTATGCCCTGTGCCACCTTAAAGGCTATTCTGCCCGGGAAGTTAGCCTTGATATTACCAGTAATAATGGTAGTTGTAGGTCGCTGAGTGGCAATAACCATGTGTATACCTACGGCACGTGCCAGCTGCGCAATACGCGTGATAGGCTGCTCAATCTCTCTGCCGGCTGTCATAATAAGGTCGCCGAACTCATCAATTATCACCACGATGTAGGGCATATAGTCATGTCCCTCTTTCGGGTTCAGCTTTCTTTCCAGGAACTTATGGTTATACTCCTTGATGTTTCTCGTGCCGGCCATCTTCAGCAAGTCATATCTGTGGTCCATGAGCACACACAGTCCCTTGAGCGTTCTCACCACTTTCTGCACATCGGTGATGATAGGTTCATCCATGTTATCGGATGTTGCGGCCATGAAATGTTTGGCTATGGGGGCATAGGGGCTGAATTCCACCTTCTTGGGGTCTACCAGAACAATCTTCAGCTCGTTAGGATGTTTCTTGTATAGCAGTGACGTTATGATGGCATTCAGTCCTACAGACTTTCCTTGACCCGTAGCACCGGCAACGAGCAGGTGTGGAATCTTAGCCAAGTCAACCATAAACACCTCGTTGGTGATGGTCTTTCCCAAGGCGATAGGCAGTTCCATCTTCGTGGTTTGGAAAGCTCTCGAGTTCAGCACGCTCAGCATCGACACGATGTTGGGGTGGGCGTTAGGCACCTCAATGCCTATGGTGCCCTTGCCGGGTATAGGTGCTATGATTCGCACGCCAATGGCTGCGAGCCTCAGTGCGAGGTCGTTCTCCAGGTTCTTAATCTTAGAGATACGTATACCTGCCGCCGGAGTTATCTCATATAGCGTGATGGTGGGGCCCACAGTGGCTTGTATGCTGCGTATTTCTACGCCATATTCGCTCAGCGCCTTGATGATATTGTTCTTGTTTTTCTCCAGTTCCTCGTTGTTAACGTAACTTCTCTTCTCCGAATCGTAATGCTTCAGAAGGTTGAGGGTAGGGAAGTGATAGTTCTCAAAAGGCGTGCGAGGATTTATCGGGGTGTTGATGTCGTTAGTCGGGGCCACCACTCCGCCGCTGGCTTCCTCGTCTTTCTTCGTATTGGCTATCTTCAGATTGAGGTCCGTTTCGTCTTTAGGCGTGCTTGTATCATCAGTTACCTTCATGTCGTCGTCAGCTTTGTTGGCACCATCAGAGCCTGAGTCGTCAGTCTTTGTACCCAGGTCAATGGGCTTGCCTAGCACTTCTTCATCCTCATCATCCGCTACAGGCTGCACTTCAATTGGCTCATCGTTGGGCTCTATCTCATCCGAGTTGTCCTTTACGGTGAATTTCACCTTATTTCTTATATAGCCTACCGGATTAAGCATCTTGCGTATCACGGTGATGGTTTCAGACGTGAGGTAGGTGAGAAAACCTAATGCCACAACCAACAGAATAGCTACAAGCCCCGGTTCGCCAATCACGTTTTGAAGCCATTGGCATACATACTCGCCGTGATCGCCGCCGGGATTGAACACCTGATCGCCCATAATGGGGGTAAAGAACTTGGCAAAGAACACCGAACTCCATATCATCACCAGCATAGTACCGAAGAACCACTTCCAGAGGCTGATGTTTTTATACACCCCCATGAGCTTCAGTCCGCACAGAATGACAAAGACGGGAACGAAGAAAGCCGGTATTCCGAAGCAGCGTGATATGAGATAATAGGATATGATAGCTCCCACAGAACCGCAAGAGTTTTGAAACTCGTGGGTACTGTTTTCCATCTCGCCCGGCCGCAGGCTCTCCACAAGGCTCTGATCAGCCTGTCCTGTAGAGAAATAGCTGATGAGAGCCAGAATGACGAATACGGAAAAGAACAGCAGAATAAGACCCAAAAAGAATCCTGTCTTGTCGTTGATGATATAGTTTATGCCGATCGCCTCGCTGAATGTTTTAGCTTTGCGTTCAGATTTCTTCCTTGCCATTGTAATGTATAGTCCAAAATTGTGATGCAAAAGTAAGTAAAAAACTGGATAACATGGTACTTTTTCGTAACTTTTTTCTAATTTTGCAGGCTGAAAAAGCCGAATATGGAAAAAATATTATATAGCAAATTCGACAAGAAACGTATACCCTCTCTGCCACGCGTGGTCTTTCAAGGCCGCATCTTTGTGGTGAGCAATGTTCAGGATGCACGCAAAGCCGTAGATTATCTACTCTCACGCCCTCTATTGGGCGTGGATACAGAGACACGCCCAACCTTTCACAAGGGCGAGCAGCACCGTGTGGCTCTGCTGCAGGTGAGCGACGAGGACACTTGTTTTCTCTTTCGCCTGAATATCATAGGCATGTCAGAGCCGGTGTTACGGTTACTGACTGACCGCACCGTGCCCAAGGTGGGTCTGTCGTTGCATGATGACATGATGATGCTTCACCGCCGCACAGAGTTCGCCCCTGGCTATTTCATCGATCTGCAAGACATTGTGGGTTCTTTCGGAATACAAGACTTAAGCTTGCAAAAGCTTTATGCCAATATCTTTGGCAAGCGCATATCCAAGCGTGAACAGTTGTCTAATTGGGAGGCTCAGACGCTCACGGAGAAGCAAAAGCTGTATGCTGCCACAGATGCCTGGGCATGCGTAATGCTTTACAACGAGCTCAAGAGGCTCAGACTCACCGGAGATTATCAGCTGGAGGTGGTGCCCGAACCTCAGTTACAAGTAAATGAATGAAGTATGTATAAGCAAGTATATTTAAAGAAAGGAAAAGAAGAGTCGCTCCTCAGATTTCATCCTTGGATATTCTCCGGAGCAATCAGTCATATCGATGACGGCATTACCGAAGGTGAGACGGTGCGTGTCATCACCCGCTCCGGCGACTTCATTGCTGTGGGGCATTGGCAGATAGGCTCTATTGCCGTGAGGGTGCTCTCGTTTAAGGATATCGTTATTGATGATGCTTTTTGGCGTGAGCGCCTCACTTCGGCTCTCACGATGCGTCAAAGCATAGGCATAGCCGACAATCCCCATAACAACACTTTCAGACTGGTGCATGGTGAGGGCGACAACCTGCCCGGACTGGTCATAGATTGCTATGGTCCCACGGCTGTTATGCAGGCTCATAGCGTGGGTATGCACTTGTGCCGGCAGCAAATAGCAAAGGCTTTGCTGAGCGTGATGGGCGACAGAATACACAATATTTATTATAAGAGCGAGACAACCCTGCCCTACAAGGCCGAGCTGGGACAGGAAAACGGCTTCATCTACGGCGAGGCAACCGATAATGTGGCCGTGGAGAACGGCTTGAAGTTTCATGTTGACTGGCTGAGAGGACAGAAAACGGGGTTTTTCGTAGACCAAAGAGAAAACCGCAGCTTGTTGGAACATTATGCTAAGGGACGTTCAGTGCTCAACATGTTCTGCTATACCGGAGGCTTCTCTGTATATGCTATGCGGGGTGGGGCGGCCTTGGTGCATTCGGTAGACTCAAGCGCTAAGGCCATAGAGCTTACCAATGCCAATGTAGAACTCAACTTCCCCGGCGACAACCGGCATAAGGCTTATTGTGACGATGCCTTTAAATATCTTGAAGCCAACGATGATAAGTATGATCTCATTGTGCTCGATCCTCCGGCATTTGCCAAACATCGTGCTGCATTACACAATGCGCTGAAAGGTTATACACGCCTTAATGTGAAAGGCTTGCAGCGCATCAAGCGAGGTGGTATACTCTTTACATTCAGCTGTTCGCAGGTGGTGACAAAGGATCAGTTCCGTCAGGCTGTCTTCACCGCTGCTGCCCAAACCGGGCGCAAGGTGCGCATCTTGCATCAGCTGCATCAGCCCGCCGATCATCCCATTAACATCTATCATCCTGAGGGAGAATATCTGAAGGGATTGGTCCTGTACGTTGAATAGGTATTATCATTAATTTCTTAGGGCGCGCTTGTCTGTTTACTCAGGCGAAGCGCGTTTTTTTAAGGTTCTCGGGTCATTAATATCATCACAATATGGAAGACGCCTTTTTAAAGAAGATAGCCAGTTACATCTCTGTTAATCATCTCTTGCAATCCGATAAGCACTATCTTGTGGCTCTCTCGGGCGGAGCCGACAGCGTAACGCTGCTCCTTGTGCTACTTAAATTGGGCTATGCCATTGAGGCGGTGCATTGCAACTTCAGACTTAGAGGGGCAGAGAGCGACAGAGACGAGCGCTTTTGCCGTGACCTGTGCGCCAATATGCATGTGCCTTTTCATGTCGTACACTTCGATACCCAAGGCTATGCCGTCCTTCATCACCAAAGCATAGAGCTTGCCGCACGCAATCTTCGATACAACTATTTCGAGCAACTGCGCCGTGATATAGAGGCCGAAGCCATTTGTGTAGCACATCATGCCGATGACTCTGTAGAAACGGTACTGATGAATATGATGCGGGGAACAGGCCTGTTGGGGCTCACCGGCATCAAACCACGCAACGGCTATATCATCCGTCCACTCTTGTGCGTGCACAGAAAAGAGATAGAAAACTGGTTACACCGCGTGGGCCAGCCTTACGTAACCGACAGCACCAACTTGCACGATGACGTGACACGCAACAAGATACGCTTGCATCTGTTGCCTCTCATGAAGCAAATCAATGGCAATGCTTCTGACAATATCCTGGCTACCATCAATCATTTGCAAGAGGCAACTAAAATCATAGTGAAGGCTCTTGATGAGGCTGATAAGAGAGTTGGCTCCTACTCGCCGTCAGGTATACTCACCATCAGCATAGACAACCTTATGCGTGAGCCGTCGCCTGAATATCTGTTATATCATTTGCTTATGCCTTATGGCTTCACGCCGGCTCAGGTAGAAGCCATAGCTGCCAACTTACATGCCGGCGCTGGCAAGGAATATCGCTCGGCTACTCATTGGCTGGCTTTTTCACGCAGAGGCTTGCAGGTGGCACCCATAGAACAACAATCTCATAAAGCCATGCGATTGCCGGAGCCCGGAACATACGTATGGAACGAGAAACAGCGACTGAAGATAACCATAGATAATCGTTCAGAATCATTCCGGCCCAGCAAAGAAGCCTATCGTGCCACACTGGATGCAGACAAAATTGCTTTTCCCCTCATTCTCAGGCATGTAGCTCAGGGCGACCGCTTTGTGCCCTTCGGCATGAAAGGCTCTAAGTTGGTGAGCGACTTCTTGACCGACAAAAAGCTGAGCGTGATAGATAAGTCTCGACAACTGGTTGTGACAGACGCGCATAACAACATTCTATGGCTGATAGGACAGCGCACTGACGATCGATATAAGATAGGTCATGACACAGTGAGGGTCATGACGCTCTCCGTTCAAGCTCCTTCCGTATAAGCTTCAGTAACAGAAGGTTATCTCTGTTATGCTCTTCTCTGTTGTTTTATTGAACATTGAATGGAAGGGTAAGGTTCAGCTGTGTCACGAAGGATTAAAAAATCTTTCTAGCAATACCATTTTTGAGGTCATTCTTCTACTTGAGTGAAAAATGCATCAATTCCTATTCCACCCATCCCACCCATCTGGTATGTAGCTATGACTCAGTTAGTTATGTTGCTGGATGAGCGAGAGGGCATCTCACCCACATCCCACCCACATCTCACCCAAAGTATCTGACAGAAGAGATGGAAGGCCAGTGAAAACCAGCACATAAAGGTCTTATAATTAGTGCTTTATATAAGCTTTTGGCAAAACAGGCCTTTTTGCAAAGCGAAAAGGGCATTCTTGGCTTGCAAAAAGGCCGTTATTGCATGACGAAAAGGGGCTTATTATGAAGAGGCAATAAGACGAACGCCTGTTTCAGTTGCCGTTGCCGGCCAGACAAAGCGACTATTCCATCTCCTCAGGAGTCATGTTTTTTAAAAATATTTCAGCCCTTTGTAAGTCGGCCGGAGTGTCGATGCCCACGGTCTCAGCCTGTGTCAGCCCTACTTTTATCTTATAACCGTTTTGCAGCCAGCGCAATTGCTCCAAGCTTTCGGCTATCTCAAGCGGGCTGCGCGGCATCTTGGTGATGGCTCTTAAAACCTCTGTGCGATAAGCATATAGGCCAAGATGTTTAAGGAAAGGATAATGCTGCAACCATTCTTTGCTTTCCTTGCCTCTCACAAAGGGTATGACTGAGCGTGAGAAGTAGAGTGCGTAGCCGTCGAGCGTGGTTACTATCTTGGGCGAGTTGGGATTTTCTACGGCGTCCATCGTTGTAAAACGTTTTCCTAGTGTGGCTATTTGCGTCTTGCTATCGTCAAAGCAATGCATGAGCGTTCGTAGCTGACTGGGGTGTACAAAGGGCTCATCGCCCTGGATGTTGATAACCACATCAAAGTCTCCACCTATCTTTTCAAGAGCCTCCTCAATGCGGTCGGTGCCACTCTGATGGTCGGCCCGCGTCATCACGGCGTGTCCTCCGAATGCCTCAACGGCCTGCATGATGCGCTGGTCGTCGGTGGCAACATACACATCTGTAAGAACTTTTGAGGCTTGTTCAACTACTCGCTGTATGACGGTTTTGCCGCCCAGCATGGCCAAAGGTTTGCCCGGAAAGCGCGTTGATGCGTAGCGGGCTGGGATGATTGCTATAAATTTCATGTTGCAAAGATAATTAAAATATCCTAAACAGTTTGTCAGTGTCGTATGTTTTTATTAATTTTGACGATGTAAAATATGGTTATGGTAAGATTGAGTTCTAAATATCTGGCATTCATGCTTATGCTTATGCCTGTGGCATTGTCGGCGCAGAAGGTGCATTTAGGCACTGCTACGGTGAACGACGGCGGCAAGTATACGGGCGAACTCACCGGCTCGAAGCCCAACGGCAAGGGTGTCACGGTGTGGAGCGACGGACAGCGCTATGAGGGCGATTATGTTAACGGAAAGCGTCAGGGCCATGGCATCTACACCTTTCCCGACGGTGAAAACTATAATGGACAGTGGTTCCAGGACATGCAGCATGGTCAGGGCACCTACACTTACTCGAATGGCAACAAGTATGTGGGGCTGTGGTTTAAAAACCATCAGCAGGGGCATGGCGTGATGTATTATTATAATGGTGACAAATATGACGGCAACTGGGAAGCCGACAAGCGAAGTGGTGACGGAAGATATACCTTTGCCGGAGGAGCCTACTATGACGGCTTCTGGCAAGACGACAAGAAGAATGGTCAGGGTCACTTTGTGTGGGGTGACGGTTCGTCATATTCCGGCATGTGGAAGGACAACCAGCGCGAGGGTAAGGGCACTTACATCTACTCAAACGGCGATGAGTATACGGGTGACTGGCATCAAGACTTGCCCAACGGCCGCGGAAAATATACCTTTGCCAATGGCGACGTGTACGAGGGTGACTATCTCGATGGCAAGAAAACGGGACAGGGCATCTTCAGATATCACGATGGCTCGCACTATCAGGGCCACTTCCTCGACGGCGAACGCAGTGGCTATGGCACCATGGTGTGGAGCAATGGTGATATATATAGCGGCACGTGGGAGAAGGACAAGCAAGAGGGCCAGGGCAAACTGACCAAGAAAGATGGCGACATCTTCGAAGGGCAGTTCAGACGTGGCGTAGTGAATGGCTTGGTAATCATACATTATGCCGACGGAAGTAAGTTTAGAGGCTCTTATAACAATGGAAAGCGCAACGGCGATGCCATAGAGATGACCCCCGACGGCAAGCGCTTTGAGGGCGTTTATCGAGACGACGTGCGAGACGGAAAGTTTGTTGAGCGCGACCGCAACGGTAATATAACGGCCAGAGGATATTATGACAATGGTCGTAGACATGAAAACTGACAACCAATTAGAGATAAATAATAAACCAACACTTTAATACCTACAAAGCATTATGATAGTAGATACACTTGATAATTTAAAGAAGTATGTAGCGGTAAATCCTTTATTTGCCGATGTAGTGAAATTCATTCAAGAGAATGACCTGAACCAACTGGAGAACGGCAAGCATTTCATCAAAGACAAGGATTTGTTTGTCAACGTGCAGGATGCCAATGGAAAAACACGCCAAGAGGCCACTTACGAGACACATAAGCGCATGCTGGACATCCAGATACCTCTCTCAGCTCCTGAAACCTATGGCTATATGCCTTTGAAGGACATGCCTCAAGAGCCTTACAACGAAGAGAAGGACGTAACGAAATATCCCGGACTGCAAGGTGGAAGCTATGTGACCTGCAAGCCGGGTGAGTTTGCCATCTTCTTCCCTCAAGACGGCCATCAGCCTTGCATAGGACAGGGTACTATACACAAAGCTATATTCAAAATTAAAAATCAATAACTATGATTGACGGAAATACTGAAACTGACACCCGAAAGGATGAGCAGCCGAAACTTGAACTCATGGGGCTGGTGAAGCATGACAGCTATCTGGAGCCTTTTAACGAGGCTATCAGAGGGCGCCATGACCATGCGCTATGGAAGTTGGGACAGCTCACCCAGCAGGGAAAAATCACGCTGGCCGACTTTGCCAGCGGGTATGACTACTATGGACTGCACCGCATACCCCGCGGATGGGTGTTCAGAGAGTGGGCTCCAAATGCCACTGACATCTATCTTGTGGGCGATTTTAACGGATGGAAAGAGGATGAAAACTACCGGTGCAAGCGTATCAAAGGCACCGGAAACTGGGAATTGAAGCTGCCGGCTAAGGCTATGAAGCACGGCGAATTGTATAAGATGCACGTTTATTGGAACGGTGGACAGGGCGAACGCATACCAGCCTGGGCACAACGAGTGGTGCAAGACGATGCCACGAAGATATTCTCGGCTCAGGTGTGGAGCCCTGCCAAACCTTATAAATGGCATGACGAGGGCTTTGAAATGAAGAAAGACCCCTTGTTGATATACGAGTGCCACATCGGAATGGCTGAAGATGCCGAGAAGGTGGGCACCTATGATGAGTTCAGGCACAATGTGTTACCACGCATCATTGCCGACGGCTATAACTGCATACAGATTATGGCCATTCAGGAGCATCCTTATTACGGCTCGTTTGGCTATCATGTGAGTAGCTTCTTTGCGCCCTCAAGTCGGTTCGGCACGCCCGAACAGCTTAAAAGACTGATAGACGAGGCACACAAAAACGGCATTGCCGTGATAATGGACATCGTACACTCACATGCGGTAAAGAACGAGGTGGAAGGTCTGGGCAATCTTGCCGGCGACCCTAACCAGTATTTCTATCCCGGAGATAGGCATGAGCACCCCGCTTGGGACTCGCTCTGCTTCGACTATGGCAAGGATGACGTGATACACTTCTTGCTATCCAACTGCAAATATTGGCTCCAACAGTATCACTTCGACGGATTCCGGTTCGACGGTGTGACCTCTATGCTGTATTATAGTCATGGACTCGGCGAGGCTTTTACCAACTATGCTGATTACTTCAACGGCCATGAGGACGACAATGCCATTTGTTATCTCACGTTGGCCAACAAACTGATACATGAGGTAAAGCCATCTGCTGTGACCATAGCAGAGGAAGTGAGCGGTATGCCGGGACTGGCAGCGAAGATAGAAGACGGCGGTTTTGGCTTCGACTATCGCATGGCCATGAACATACCCGACTTTTGGATAAAGACCATCAAGGAACTTCCTGACGAGAAATGGAAGCCCAGTAGCATATTCTGGGAGGTGAAAAACCGTCGCAACGATGAGAAGACCATCTCTTATTGCGAAAGTCACGACCAGGCGCTTGTGGGTGATAAGACCATCATCTTCAGGCTGATAGACGCTGATATGTACTGGCACTTCCGCAAGGGCGATGAGAACGACAATGTGCATCGTGGCATTGCCTTGCACAAGATGATAAGGCTGGTGACACTCGGAGCTATTAATGGTGGCTATCTCAACTTCATGGGCAACGAGTTCGGCCATCCTGAGTGGATAGACTTCCCACGTGAAGGCAATGGCTGGAGCTATAAGTATGCACGCAGGCAATGGAATTTGGTTGACAACCACGACTTGTGTTACCATTATCTGGGCGACTTCGACCGTAAGATGCTTGAGGTGGTGAAGCAAGAACCTGGATTTAATCTCACGCCCGTGCAAGAAGTGTGGCACAATGATGGCGACCAGGTGCTGGCTTATATGCGTGGTGACCTTATCTTTGTGTTCAATTTCTCGCCAACCCGCTCTTTCGTAGACTATGGCTTCCTCGTTCCTAAGGGCGCATATACCGTTGAGTTGAATACGGATGCCAAGGAGTTTGGCGGCAACGGCCTTGCTGACGACTCGGTTACCCACTTCACCAACTTCGATCCCGTATATGCCCAAGATGGCAAGGAGTGGCTCATGCTCTACATACCCGCCCGTTCGGCTGTGGTGTTGCGCAGAAACAAGTAGATAACAACGGCATAAACAGCAGGCGGCATGAATGGCTCGGGCAGGCATAGGGCTCACGGCTTGGTCGTCCGACAGGATAATTTGACAAATGACTAGAAAGGAAACATATCAATGAACCAATTTAAAAACAGCACCGTCATGCGAATGGCGTGTGCTGTTCTTTTCGTATTGTTCACATTCTGCTATTTGTTCTTCTACCAGGCAGACATACTCACTGTGGGGCAACATATCCTCTCAGGAGGCATGACACACTATAACAAGTGGGTGGGGGCTGTGCTTATCACACTGGTTCTGATGCTTTTGCAGGTCGGTATGTATGGTTTGACCAAGTTGCAAAACCGGTTTCATGCCGTAACTTATCTGCCTTCGTTCGTGGTACTCACCTTTATTACCAGCGTGAGCAGGCATCTTGATGACGGATTTACACTTGGACCGTGGCTATGGGGGCTTCCGCTGCTCGTCGTTGTCATTGCCGCCTTGATCTATATAGGCAGGCAGTATCAAGAAATAGAGCGTGACGTGCCCTCTGTGCATCCGTTTACAAGCATATTTTGGATTAACCTCTCAACGCTTTTCCTGGGTATGATTCTGACGTTGTCATGCAGTCAGGGCGACGAGACGTTTCATCAACGCATGCGAATGGAACAGCTCATCATAGCAAGAGACTATGAGGGGGCTCTGAGAGTGGGCAGTTACGGTAAGCTGAAGGATGATTCGTGCATGACAATGCTACGTATTTATGCACTGGCAAGGGAACATGCGTTGGGTGACAGACTCTTTTCTTATCCTCTTGAGGGTGGTGCTGATGCTATGCTGCCCAATGGCAGCAACGTGCGGGCGATGATATTGCCCGACAGCATCATTGTGAATACCACAAAGTATTCTAAAGACTATCGCTTGTGCCGCTATCTTTTTAAGCGCGACCTGGTTCACTTTGCGCATCATCTAGCCCAGGTTAGCGATTTAAGCAAGCCGCTGCCGCGTCATTATGCTGAGGCTTTGTTCCTTTACAACGCCCTTTTTCAAGGGCAGCCCATCAAGAGTAAATACGCTTATTTGGATGTTGCTTTCCGCAAATATGCGGCACATCCGTCGTCTATGTCACATTCTTATTGGTATTATTATTATGGTGGCAAGGCACCTAAGCCGTTGTCTTGTCATCCGAAAAAAAGAAATTACACTCTCAAGAAGAAAGTGTAATTTCCTTAATTATTTCTATTATAAGTAGGGATGTTGTTGCATCGTTAGATGAACAACTTGCCAATCTGGAACACCATCATGCTCACCAGCCAAGCCAGGCAAGTGGTGTAGCAGGCCGTAAAGGCTGCCCATTTCCAGCTGCCCGTCTCACCTTTAATGGCGGCAATGGTGGCTATACAAGGAAAGTAGAGCAATACGAAGAGAAGGAAGCAATAAGCAGTGAGCACCGATATAGGACCTGCCTCTTCGAATGTGAGATTATGCTGCTTTGCAATGTCTGATTGCATCTTGTATCGAAGCATCTCATATTTCCCGTTCTCGTCGTTATAGCCCGTGTCATCACTGTAGCTGTCATTGTTGGTGTATAATACACCCATGGTTGATGCCACGAT
>SAMEA3663054__coassemble_487_pt1 | contig 55509 bp, 36 predicted proteins | sample SAMEA3663054__metabat2_low_PE_005 | metagenome-assembled genome bin SAMEA3663054 (sample SAMEA3663054) | pig gut metagenome | biome: pig gut; feature: pig-associated habitat; material: faeces | place: France | collected 2012 | reverse complement strand
CGCTAATCACCAAATTTATAAGCACTTATAATTCATCGAACTCACGTTATATTATAATAGTATGCCCGGCGTGTGCGCACGCTGCACAGCCAGAAAGGGCATAGACCGTGAAGGAAAGGAATGCTATCATCACCGCCCTGACAATTATTACCGGTCTGAGATTGGGAATGGTGGTTGGAGTGTAGCAACAAAAAAATACTGTAAATCCTATTCCACCCATCCCACCCATAGGGTATGTCATTATGTATCAGACAAGTATGCTACTTGGATACATCAAAAACATCTCATCCACATCTCACCCACATCTCACCCTAATATGTTTAGATGAAGGTCAGGAGGTATGGGCTTGAAGTGTGGATATATAATTGCAGATCAATAGGTTATGATGAACAACAGAAGGAAAAGGCCTACATACGATGCCCTATAGGCGCTTTCACGCATCAACAGGGTTCTATTGCATAGCGAAAAGGGGCATATCAACTCAGGGTTTGGCGAATCTGCCCATCATCATGGGGCATTCAGATCCACCCTACCCTATTCACAAGTTGTGCGATCCCATCTCATCCTGACGGGTGCGCACTCGGAAAGCATCATTCACAGTGATGGTTCATGATGCCCATACGCTCTAGTTCAGCCCTCAACGAAGGTACATCCTTAAACACTATCCCCTCCATACCTACCTTCTTGGCACCTTCTATGTTGACGGGCTTGTCGTCTAGAAAGAGGCAGTCGGCCGGTTTTACATCAAACTTTTTGCAAAACGACTCGTATATATCGGCATGCGGCTTGAGCTGATGCACATCTTTCGAGATGAGCCATCCTTCCAAGAGTTCAAAGATAGAGAATTTAGCCATCACGTCATCCACTTTCTCCGACCAGTTGCTCAGTCCCAGCAATCTGTAGTCCAGTGCTTTCAGTTCCAGCATCAACTCTCTCATGCCCTCTGTCTCGCCCGTTATCAACTCAACAAAGTGACTGTCAAAGTATTCTAGCACGTCCTTGTATTGTGGATAGCGTTGCTCTTGCCTGTCAATGTAGTAGCGAAAAGAGTGGTCGGCCTTGTCCATCTCGTCACTCACCTCCTGAGTTAGAGCCTGGGTAAGCATCTTCTTAACCTGGTCTTCGCTTTTCATCACTCGCATGAAGAAAGTCATATAATCATATTGAACCAACACTCCTCCAAAATCGAAAACAATATTCTTTATCATAACATTCCTGAAATTTGCGTTGCAAACTTACACAAAAATTCGTCGTTAACAATCAAAAGGACCGTTAATATTATGTAATGCCAAAAGTGCACAAGCCTTTTTTGCACAGGAAAACGGGCCAGAAGGAAGGCATCAGAATGCTCTGTCATTGCCACGACATATTTTTTCAATCTCTCACATAATCATCCCAAAGATAATACACCCATACCAGCTTAAGGTTAGACGGGCAGAGAAAAAAGCCAAACAAATGCTTTGATTTAGTATAATAATAGACTATCTTTGCAAAAAACATAGCAAGAGCCTACTATCTTGTTAACAACAAAGGCCCTGCACGAGCTTCGGCACACGGCAGTACGGTCACTCATTCTTAACCCAACGACAAATGAGAAACAACAAACTGGTAGAAAAGAAGTATCTGTTTACATTCATTAGCATCACCTCACTCTTCGCCTTATGGGGCTTTGCCAATGACATCACAAATCCCATGGTAGCTGCCTTTCAGACCGTTATGGAGATTTCGGCGGCCAAGGCATCACTGGTTCAGTTCGCCTTCTACGGCGGTTATGCCACAATGGCCATCCCCGCGGCGCTGTTCATACGCAAGTTCAATTATAAGAGTGGCATCCTGCTGGGCCTGTCGCTCTATGCCATCGGGGCGTTTCTTTTCATTCCGGCGGCTGCCTATGAGCAGTTTTCCTTCTTCTGCCTGTCACTTTACATCCTCACCTTTGGCCTGGCCTTTCTCGAAACCACGGCAAATCCCTTCATACTCTCACTGGGCGACCGCAGCACAGCCACCCGAAGACTCAACCTGGCGCAGGCTTTCAACCCCGTAGGGTCGCTGTGCGGCATGTCTATAGCCTCGTTCGTCATCCTTCCCCAACTGCTTTCCGACCGGCGGGATGCGGCAGGCAACATCATCTTCGGCACCCTTCCGGCTGCCGAAAAAGCCGCTATACGCCTTCACGACTTGGCCGTTATACGCAATCCTTACGTGGCCATAGGCTGTGTGGTGCTGCTCGTGCTCATCGTGATAGCCTTGATCAAGGTACCCCAAACGCACATTCAGACCGACAAGAGCAACAGCATCGGCGTGTCGCTCAAGCACCTTTGGCACAACTCCATATATCGTGAGGGCGTGCTGACGCAGATGTTCTACGTGGCAGCACAAATCATGGTGTGGACGTTCATCATCCAGTATGCCGATAATCTGGGCATCGACAAGGCCACGGCACAAACATACAACATCCTGGCCATGTGCCTTTTCCTGTCCGGAAGGTTTATTGCCACGTTTCTCATGCGCTATGCCCGAGCCGGCGTGTTGCTTGCCACCTTTGCCGTAGGGGCAGCTGTGTGCACGCTTGGCGCCGTATGCATAGTCGGCATGGCCGGTCTCTATTGCCTGATAGGCATCAGTGCGTTTATGTCGCTCATGTTTCCAACCATTTACGGCCTGGCTCTCAACGATGTAGATGCGCACGATGCCAGCCTGGGCGCAGCCTTCCTGGTCGAAGCCATTGTGGGTGGTGCCATCTTGCCGCCACTTCAAGGCATGGTGATAGACCTGCAATCCATCATGGGGCATCCCGCTGTTAATGTGTCTTATCTCTTGCCTTTCTTCTGCTTCGTGGTCATCTTTGCCTATGCCATGCGCACCTTGGCAAAGTCAAAGAGCCGCTAAGCCTCAGCCTAAAGCCATGCCTGCCGAGACTATAGGTTCTTCCGACAGATGCCGTCAGTTATCTGTAGCCTCGTTAACGAGATAGGCTATGCCCATATATGGAATGCCCGAATGTGCCTGCAAGCCTATCTCGCATGTACGACTGTTGCTATAGCCACGCTCAGCATGTCCTTTTTCTATCTCCTTACGCAACTTTCGCAGTCCGTAACTGTTCATCTCCGGATGCAGAAAGCCACGGTCACCGGCGAAGCCACAGCAGCCCACGCCCTCCGGAACAACCACTCTGTCAGCACACAGACCGGCCAGCTTCACCAGGTCGGCGCCCAGTTGCATCTCACGCATAGAACATGTGATGTGCACGGCTACCGTGCGGTGCAGCTTATGGAAGTGCAGCCTGGTCTGCAAGAACTTCAATATAAACTCTACGGGCTCATAGAGCTTCAGCTTGGGCATGAGCTTTCTCATGCGATGCAGGCAGGGGCTCTGGTCGCACACAATGGGGTATCGGCCTCCGTCGCTGGCCTTCCAGAGGGCCTGCTCCAGCTCTGCCGTCTTGCGATCGGCTATATCCATCATGCCCTTACTCTCCCAAATCTGTCCACAGCACAGGTCTTTCATCTTGTCGGGGAATATCACTTCATAGCCACCTTTATGGAAAAGCAGGCACATCTCGTCTACTAAGCTATGCTTGACGGGTGCCCCTTTGGCCAAGCCCATGGTCTGATTAAGGCAACTGGGGAAATAAACCACCTTGTCGGTGAGCGTCTTGGGCCCTGCGTCCTGCTCTTCCTTGGCAATGCGCTTGGCCGAGTAGAGATAGGGCTTGGGCATAGACGGCATCCAAAGAGGCACGCCCAACTTGTGCAAGCCATTGCAAAGGCCCGACATCACCGTGGTGCCCAACACGCTATGAGCCAGATGAGCAGCCCCGAGCAAGGTACGCGCGCCAGCCTTGCAAAGTGCCAGATGGCGTGCGGCCACGTCGCCCACCTTATATAATATAGGCGAGCGGTCCATCAGCAACTGACGCTGCAGATGGGTGATGTCGGCCGTGTTGATGTGCATGGGGCATGATGTGGCGCACAGCCCGTCGGCAGCACACGTCTTATTACCATAATATCTGTATTCCTTTTCCAATATCTTGGCACGCTTCTTTTCTTGTGGCGAGGCTCCCTCACGGCTGAGTTGCATAATCTCGCGCTGTGTGGCGATGCGCGTTCTGGATGATAGCGTGAAGCCACACGTGAGACAGTTGATTTCACAGAAGCCACATTCCATGCACTTGTTGGCATGTTCAACGCCGTCTATCATCTCTTGCATAGACGTTTTTTCGGCCCCTTTCTCCACCAGATAGCGCGACGGTTCGGGCAGACTGGCCATGTCATAGTTCAGCACGGGCAAGTGTTTCAGGTGCTCGATGAAGCAATCGGGATCGTCGTTGAAGATTACTCCGGGGTTGAGCAACCCCTTGGGGTCGAAGATAGACTTCAGTTCGCACATCACGTCATAGGCCTCCTGGCCCCACTCATACTTCACAAAGGGAGCCATGTTGCGCCCCGTTCCGTGCTCAGCCTTGAGCGAACCGCCATACTCTCCCACCACAAGGGTCACCACATCACGCATCATATTGGCGTAACGGGCCACCTCTTTGTCGCTTTGGAAGCTCTGGTTGAGAATGAAATGATAGTTGCCTTCAAAGGCATGACCATAGATGCAGGCATCATCATAACCATGGTCGGCTATGAGTTTCTGCAGTTTCACGGTGGCCTCCGGCAAATCTTCTACATGAAAAGCCACGTCTTCTATCAGACACGACGTGCCGGCCGGCCGCGTGCCACCCACTCGTGGGAAGATGCCGGAGCGTATAGCCCAGTACTGTCCGTACACTTTGGGGTCTTCGGTGAAGCTGACGGGCTGATAGAGCATGAACGAGCCGAGCAGCGCGCTGATGGTTTCCATGCGCTTCAAGAGGGCATCGTGCGTGGTGGCCTTGGTCTCTATGAGCAGCGCCGTGAGGTTATGATAGTCGCCCGGTGAGGCTTCGGCTACCTTGCCGGCATCAACGTCGGCGCAATATCTCATATAAACAGGGTCGCTGACGGCTGAGAGCGACTTATAATCGAGCATCTCAGCGCTCTTCACCATCAGGTTTTCGGCGCTCATCTCCATATCCTCTTCCGAGCCTTTGAGCTGCTTCAGCTTCACGATAGCCTCACAACTCTCCTTCATAGTACGGAAGTAGGCCATGGCCGAAGCCTTAAAAGGATAATCGCGCAAGGTGCGCATCTTGACGGAGGAAAGGAAGGCCAGCGTGCCCTCCGAGCCCACCATGCAATGGGCTATGATGTCGAAGGGGTCGTCGTAAGCCACCAAAGGGCGGATGTTCAGACCCGTAACGTTCTTGATGCTGTACTTATAGCGTATGCGTTTCACCAGCTCGGGGTTGTCCATCACCTTCTTGCGCAGAGCCATGATGCGGTTGATGAAGTCGGCATGTGTGGCTGCAAACTCCTTGCGGCTCTGCTCATCGCCGGTGTCAAGCAGCGTGCCGTCGGTCAGGATGACGCGTGCCGAGCACAGCATCTTGTCGCTGTTGGCATGTACGCCACAGTTCATGCCCGAAGCATTGTTGCACACTATGCCGCCCACCATGGCACTGTTGACCGATGCCGGGTCGGGAGGGAAAACGCGGCCATAAGGCTTGAGCAGCTGATTGACGCGTCCTCCGGTGAGCCCCGGCCCCAAAGTAACCACCTGCCGGTCGGCACTTATGGCGAAGCTCTCCCACATCTTGCCGGCCACTATCAGCACAGAGTCGCTCAGGCTCTGACCCGACAACGACGTTCCTGCCGCACGAAAAGTGAAAGGAACACCTGCCGCCTCGCAGGCTTTGATGATGTGCTGCACCTCGCTCTCGCTCTGTGAGCGCAACACGATGCGGGGTGTCAGCCTGTAGAAGCTGGCATCCGTGCCCCAGGCCAGGGTGCGCAAAGGGTCTGTATAAATTCTGTCAGCCGGCATGAACGACTTCAGTTCACGCAGCAAAGTGTCAAAAGATGAGCTAGCTATCATAATGGTGGGTTTTAATATTTGCGTGGGCAGGCCATTCTGCCCGCTACTGCAAAGATACAAAACCTTTTTAATAGTTGATGCGCCAACCTGCTTTTTTTAGTGGCTTTGGGCGATATTATTAGGCGTTTAGGCGCCTATCACCCTATGTGAGCCTTCATAACATTGGCCGGAGCGCGCCCGCAGACAAGCTCATTCTTCATGAAATCCATGTAAGGAGCCACATGCCTGAAAAACATCTGATAGCCTTCGCATAGATAGTTAAGACCGGGTTCGCCGTATTTGTCGTTCAAGAAGCGGTTTTTGGGGCACTCCCCGTGACAGGCAAACTGCCATTCGCACTCCTTGCACTGACGGGGAAGCCGCTCATGCTTGAGCTTGCTGAAGCGAGCCTGCTGCTCACCGTAGAGCATTTCTACAAGCGACTGCGTGTTGATGTTGCCGAGCTTATACTCCGGAAATACGAAGTGGTCGCACGAATATACGTCGCCGTTATACTCCATCACGCCCGCATGGCCACACTCCTTGGCATAGGCGCAGATGCCGGGTTGCACTCCGGCCCAGTTGGCAAGGATGCTGTCGAACAGCTCAACAAACACTCTGCCCACGTCATGGCGCACCCACTCGTCGAAGATAGCACACAAAAAGGTGCCCCACTGCGCCGCCGTAACAGAATAAGGGGCCACGTGTGCCGACCCGCCGTCGGCCAGACTGGCCAGGTGGCGGCCGTCATCATGACGAACGACACGCTCTACGATAGGCGTAAACTGAAGATACTTGCAGCCCATTTGCTTGAAAAAGCGATAAAACTCCAGGGGATAGTCGGCGTTATAATCGTTCACCACAGCCATGGCATTCCACTCCACGCGGTGCCTTCTGAGCATCCTCACGCCACGCATCACCCTATCCCATGACGGACGGTCGGCCGCGTCACGACGATATTCATCATGAAACTCGCGCGGGCCGTCTATAGATATGCCCACCAGCCAATGGTTGTCATGCAGAAACCGGCACCACTCATCGGTGAGCAAGGTGCCGTTGGTTTGTATCACATTATCTATATGCCGGCCACGGGCATAGCGTTGCTGAAGCTCCATGGCCTTTTGATAAAACGACAGGGGGCGCAGCATGGGCTCTCCCCCATGCCAGGTGAAGAGCACGCTGTCGGCTGTTTGCGACTCGATATACATCTTCACAAAGCGCTCAAGCAGCTCGTCGGTCATCTGGCGGCTGCCGCTTTGCGCATAGAGGTGCTCCTTTTCAAGGTAGTAGCAGTAGGTGCAACGCAGGTTGCATTGCGGGCCCACGGGCTTGGCAAACACATAAAGGGGCTTGGAGAATGGGGCGATGGTTGGGCTGTTGATTTCTTTCATGACAGCAAAGGTAAGCAAATCTGCTGACAAAACCATGCTTTTTGCCTCGCAAAATAGGCCTTTTCGCAAGGCGAAAGTGCCTATTTGGGCACGCAAAAAGGGCCGTTTTGCAAATCGCTCATAATAAGGCGGTTGCGCAACCTCCCCGAAAGAGTAAGACAAAGGGCTAGCGCAGCTCGCGCAAGGTGTATATCATAATGGGCACGGTGAGCGCGAAAGAGCATCCATCACTGATGGCCTGACACATCTCTACGCCCGTCAATCCCCAGAAAAGAGGCAGCGTCAGGATGAGCGGAACAAAGAACAGGCCACTGCGCGAGGCCGCAAGCAGATTGGCGCGCACGGGCTTGCGGCAGGTTTGCGTGAGCATGTTGCTGGCCATAATGGTGGCATTGAGGGGCAGGGTGCACAGCTGCCAGCGCAGAGCCACCGTGCCCACGGCTATCACGGCAGCATCGTTGCGGAACACGGAGATGACCTGACTGCTTATCAAAAAGCCTATGACGGAGATGAACAAGAGAAATACGGTGCCCAGAACAACGGTGAACCGATAGCCCGACTTAAGCCTGCGGAAGAGGCGCGCGCCGTAGCAGAAGCCGCAAACGGGCTGAAAGCCCTGGCCCAAGCCTATGACAAAAGCCATGACAAGCATGGTGATGCGGTTGACGATAGACATGCCGGCGATGGCCGCGTCGCCATACTGCGCCGCAGCATGGTTGAGCAGCATGGTGGCAATGCACAAGAGGCCCTGCCTGCTGAGCGACGGACTGCCGCCGAGGAATATCTCATAAAGGGCCCGCCAGGTGGGTCTGAAGTTGCTCCAACGTATGGCTATGTTGTCGCCACGGCGCGTCATGGCAAACAGAAGCACCGCGCTCACCACCTGTCCTATCACCGTTGCCACGGCCGCGCCCGCTATGCCCATGTGGAAGACAAAGATGAGCAGAGGGTCGAGGCCCACATTGAGCACGGCACCGGCCACTATTCCAACCATGGCATAAGAGGCATTGCCTTGCAAACGAAGCTGATTGTTGATGGTGAGCGACGACGTGAAGAAGGGCGCGCCCAGCAAGACGATGCCCAAATAGCGCTCGGTGTAAGGCAGAATGGTGGGCGTTGAGCCCAACATATAGGCTATGGGGCGCAAAAAAAGCAGGCCGACTACGGCAAAGCACAGCCCCGTGACAAAGGAAAAGAAGAAGCCGTTGGCCGCCATGCGTCCCGCATTGTCCTTATGTTTGGCGCCTAACTCGCGCGACATATAGTTGCCTGAGCCATGGCCAAAGAAGAAGCCGAGGGCCTGAATGAAGAACATCAGCGAGAAGACAACGCCCACAGCCGCCGTAGACTGGGTGTCGAGCTGACCCACAAAGAAGGTGTCGGCCATGTTGTATAGTCCCGTCACCAACATGCACACAATGGTGGGAACGGCCATTGTGACGATGACACGGTGAATGGGGGCTGATGTAAGATAAGTGTAATTGTCTACTCCGTCATGCATAATTATTGCTTCTTCTTTAATGCTGCCTCATTTTGCAGCCCGGCTATTCGGCTCCCTGCCGAAGAAAGGGCGCAGGGGAACAAGCCGAAAAGCACTTGCAAAGTTACTGAATATTGAATGATTGCCCAAACACTGCCCTGGGTTTTTCTGTTTTCAGCTTTTTCTTAATGCCCAAGCATACATATAAAGACTCATACTTGGAGCCTTATGTTCGTCTCATCGCCCTTCACACAAAGGTATATATAATGAGGATAGCGCACGCAAGTCATCGGAGTATTATAATAAAGTACGCGCGCGCAAGAGGCCGGAACATTTATGAGGTTGGTTCAAAGAATGAGATTGAGACGTATTCGGAAAGGCTTTGCGTAGCAAAACGTAAGTTGAAAGGGGAATGTAGCGGGCTACATGACCGACGATACATGACGTTTTGATGCCAATAGATGCTGAAGAAGGCCGAATAGGCATAAGCGTCATGCCGGTCAACATCATTAGCCCGATTTGTGGAAACGGCCATTAGCAATAGAGGCGGAGCTTCATGTGAAGGTCCGCCTCTGTCGCTTTGATACTTTCAATTACTTTCTCACTGCCACTTTTTTGCTGCCATATACATAGATGCCGGGCTGCAAAGCGCTCACCACAGAGGGCGTAGCGTTGCGCGCGATGAGCCTTCCGCTCAGGTCGTACACATCGGCGTGTGAGCCGGGGACAGCCTCAACAGCCTGAATGCCGGTAGGCTCAGAGCCGTCATACTTGCCGGTATAAGTGGCCTTATACTGTGTTTCAAAATATTTCGAGGCGTTACGGGTGTTGGTAATCTTGCATCCGTTGATGAACTTTATGCCGTCGCAATAAGCCAGAAACATGCCTTTGGCAGCCGAAACCTGCACATTGTCGAGTGTAATGTTGCGCACGTGGCTCTCTGGCAGACCATATATATAAATGGGGAAGTAGGCCTTTTTGCTGGAGTTGTAGGGCGTGCCGGTAGACGTAACATTCTGTATGAGGATGTCATGGAAGTAAGGCGTTGTGGCCGTAGAGTCTTTTACAGAGGCCGATGCGGGCGAAGAGGGCTGGCCGTCATACCACGCGTCTATGCTGATGGGGTTGTTCACGTTCTTCATGGTGCAGTTGCGCATGGTGAGATTATACACACTTCCGCTTCTGCCACGCTGGCTCTTGAGACGGAAACCACAGTCGGTGCCGTCGAAAGATATGTTCTCATAGAGTATGTCATGCAGCTCTTGCGTGAAGCTACCGAATGATGCGCCATGCCCAGTACCGAACTGACAGTTCCAAACATGCACATACTGAGCCTTTGAGTCCATCACAACATTGTCGTCGCCATTGCTGATGTCGCAGTTGTATATATTCACATGATCGGCCCACACGGGTATTCCGTCGGTGTTGTGACTGGGAAATTGATTTTTGGAAGGATTAAACTTCACGGTAGAAGCCGGTTCTCTTATCACCACATCATGTATGGTGCAGTTGCTGCCCTTGCCGCTTTGCCCCACTGTGATGTTTACTCCTGGGGCGTTTTGTATCTTCAGATTGCGCACCAGGAAGCGTTGTGCCTTGGTATTGAAGCGTATAACACAGCCGCGCTTGATGTAGTTCCAGGCCGGTTTGCTCTCATCACGCAACCTCCACCAGTCAGATCCCTGGCCTTCTATCACCGATGTTTCCTTGCTCTCGCCCTCAATGATGAGGTCGTTGGCATTGCCGTTGTAAGGCGAGATGAAGTCTTGCAGGGTGACAGAAGAGGTTATCGTGCCCACCGTTCCGGGGTATTGACCGAAGGGCAAGAGCTTGAGCGTAGCCCCGGCAGCCAGATGCAGCACCGTCTTAGCCTTCAGCTTGATGGGTCCGCAGAGCCATGTGCCGGCCGGAATGACCACCATGCCGCCCGCAGTAGGCACAGCATTGAGAGCCGACTGTATGGCCGTGGTGTTATCAGGCGAATCTTGCGACGCACCATAATTGGTGATATCAAAAGTGTTATCAGCTGTGATGGCGGGTATGGCAGGCAACTTCACGGCTGTCCACCCTGCGGGAGTGTTTTGCTCGGCAGCCTCAGCCGAAACGTCACTTTGTGCCAACGCACTAGCCGGCATAAGCATATATGTAGCCAGCAAAGATGCAAAAAAAACTGATTTCTTCATTGCTTAATAGTTTGTTTTAAGTGCCTGCAAAGTTATCTATTATCTTTTGAATAACCAAAATATGAAGTATTTTTCTCAAAAAAAGCAAGTCCGAGCGTCTGAAAAACCAACACGCAAAAGGCGCGCAAGCCCAACATGCGGAGCCAGAGATGGCCGACAGAATGGGCTGCGGCACATTTTTGCAATATCGACTTGACAAAGTTTGCGGGTTTTAGAATAAATAACACATTAAAATAATGATTATTCATCGCATTGCTTCTTTTTTTTATTAACTTTGCGGAGCATTACAAAGAGAGAATAACTATATAAAATACGTTTATTATGGAATACTTAACTAATGACAAACTCGTAATTGTCGGTGCTGCCGGCATGATTGGTTCCAACATGACTCAAACCGCTTTGATGCTTGGTCTGACCCCTAACATCTGCCTGTATGATGTTTTCTCTGCTGAGGGCGTGGCCGAAGAAATGCGCCAGAGCGGCTTTGACGATGCCAATATCGTTGCCACCACAGACCCGAAAGAGGCCTTCACCGGTGCCAAATACATCATATCTTCAGGTGGCGCACCCCGTAAGGAGGGCATGACACGCGAGGATTTGCTCGTTGGCAACTCTAAGGCAGCTCAGGAACTGGGCGATAACATCAAGAAGTATTGTCCGGACGCCAAGTTCTGCGTGGTAATCTTCAACCCTGCAGACATCACCGGTCTGGTGACACTGGTACACTCTGGCCTCAAGCCTAACCAGGTTGCAACACTCGCAGCACTCGACTCTACCCGTCTGAAGGGCGCTCTTGCTAAGCACTTCGGCGTAAGCCAGGCTGTTGTGAAGAACGCTTATACCTATGGCGGACACGGCGAGAAGATGGCTGTATTTGCTTCTCCTACCACTGTAGACGGCGTTAAGCTGCTCGACGTGATAGCAGGCAAGGCTACCGTAAACGGCAAGGGCCTCACTCCTGAGGAGTGGAAGAACATGCAGGTAGAGGTTACCAAGGGTGGCGCCAAGATTATTGAGCTCCGCCGTCGCAGCTCTTTCCAGAGCCCTGCTTACCTGGCCGTGAAGATGATAGAGGCTGCCATGGGCGGCGAGGAGTTCTATTATCCAGCCGGAACGTATGCTGACACAGCACGCTACAACCATGTCATGATGGCTATGCCTACACGCATCACCTCTGACGGCGTTTATACAAAGCCCGTTATCGGTACTGCTGACGAGATAGCATCACTCGATGCATCTTACAAGCACCTGCAGGGTATGCGCGATCAGGTGATAGAGCTGGGCGCGCTTCCTAAGGTTGAGGACTGGAACAAGATCAATCCTAACCTCTAAGGCAAAGGCCATAGCCGATTGATTAACCCATATTAAGTGAGAGGCTTCGCCCGACTGATGTCGCAGCGAAGCCTCTCTCTTTGGTTATGTATGTCTCTTCAGGCCGATTAGGTAAATCAGGTAAGCGAAGAGAACAGGCAATATGGCCTTGTAAAGAGCATGTTTTTGCGAGCCGAAACAGGCATTTTCGCCTTGCAAAAAGGCCTGTTTCGCTTTCTCATCTGCCCTATTTTACTTTTGCGTCCGGGCACGCCCGCATGACAAAGCCGGCACGAAAGCCGGCCTGAGGGTTAGAAATCGATGTCAAGCCCCACGCCCAGCACCTTGTTGGTGCGTGTAAAGTCATCGGTGTTATGCACGTCCACGCTCTGTCCGGCAGCAGCTATGGTCTGGTCATAGCTCTTCTTGAAGTGCTCGTAGTGAGTCCAGAAGTAGGCTATGTTGAGCTTGGCGTTCTTGGCAATGCTTATCTTTGCGCCGAAGCCCACACTGTAGCTGCTTGTCACAAAGCTCATGTCAGACAGATAGCCGCCGTCGCCCAGTCCGTATTTGGTGCGTTGTCCGCCCGCGCTCACCGTCACTGCGGGCAATACATCCCACTCCATTCCGGCCAGATATTCCTGCGTGTTGCCCGACAAGGCGCGCTGCTTGTTGCGGTCCATGCGCGCATCTTTGTCAAAGAAATAGTGATAGCTGGCCATGGCGCGCAGAGTCTTGGTCACCTCATATTGCGCTCCGAAGGCCAGGATGCCGGGCAAGTCGTTGTGCGTATTCACGCCGTCTTGAAACATACCCGTGTCGTCTACCTTGGTGTTGTTCTCTATATTAAACTTTGTGGTGAACTCATAGCGCGCGCCGAAATTCCATTTGCCGGTGCGATAGTCAACGCCTATGATGGGCGTTATACCCCATCCGCGCTGCGTGCAGTCGAGGTTGCGATCGGCAAACTGTGTTTGTACCTGTGTCATTTGCTCGGCTCCCTGCTTATATTTCTGCGCCGTGGCAAGATACTGTGCCTTGGTTTGGGGGTCGGTTATCTCTGCCGCACGCATGTTATAGTAGAAAGCCATCAGGTTGAGCGTAGAGGCTTGGTCGCCAAAGTAGTCGTGCAGGTTCTGCATCGTACCGCCTATGCTGGCACTGATGCCGGATATGCTGCCTTGATAATGATTGAAGATATAGTTGAAACGGAAACCGGCATAAACCGAGAGGTGCTTGTTGAACTTATAGGTAGTGCCCAGCTGCACGCCATAGTCGTATTGCTGGCCGTTCATATAGCTGGTCATGCTATAGGCCGGAGCGTCGGAGGTGATGCCCTGACTATACAACAAGGCCGGGATGAGGGCCACCTGACGTTCGAAGGAGCCCAGACCATCATTGAAGGAAGCCTTGCCGCCACCGCCATGCAACGCAAATCCTAGCTGAAAGCCCCAGTTGTCGTAGTTGAGCGCTGCCTGAAACGAGGGCAGAATGGGCACGGAGGCCTTGCCCTTATACTGCTTCACGCCGTTCTGGTCGGCGCCGTTGAGCTTGAGGGGCTGATAGAAAGGTGTGCCGCTAAGCGACGGAACATCCATACCAGAGGTGATGACGCGCGTTTGATATACATTCTGCACATTGAACGAGAGATGAAAGCCACGGCCCAGAAAGGCCACACCGGCCGGATTGCTGTACACTCCGTCGATGCCGATAGCGCCCTCGCGGGCAAAGTTACGGTTGAATGCGATGTTCTGATTGGTGTTGGTCAGCAAACCGCCAGCCATGGCTGTGTTTGCCCAAAGCATAGCCGTAGCCATGCCTAATACGTGTAATGACTTCATAAGATACCTTTGCAAAATTGGCTGCAAAGGTATCTAAATTGTTCGGAAATTCCAAATAATTGCTCTATTATTTACTTCTCGAGCTTTCTTCTTTCTTGAGTTCGGGATATTGAATGCGCGTGTGATACATGGCTTTCAGACGTTCGATGAGCACCAGCTTGGCCGTCTTGATATCCCTGAAGGTTATAGGGCAATCCTCAAAGAAGCCATTGGCCACCTGGTCGTCTATTATCTTGTTGACAAGGCGCGCTATGCTCTCTTCCGTATACTCCTTGAGCGAGCGCGAAGCAGCCTCAACGGCATCGCTCATCATGAGTATAGCCTGCTCGCGGGTGAACGGGTTGGGGCCCGGATAGGTGAAGGGTTGCGGGTCTACATCCTCATTAGGATGTTCGTTTTTATAGGTTATATAGAAGTATTTGGTCAGTCCGGTGCCGTGATGTGTGGCTATGAAGTCCTTAATGACGCGCGGCAGATTATACTGCTCGGCTATCTTCAGGCCATTGGTGACGTGCGATATGATGATGCGCGCGCTCGACTTGGCATCCAAACGGGTGTGGGGATTGATGCCCGACTGGTTTTCGGTGAAGAAGACGGGGTGTTCCATCTTGCCAATGTCGTGATAGAGGGCACCGGTACGCACCAGTTGGCTCTTCGCGCCTATCTTGTTGGCTATCTCAGAGGCCAGGTTGCCCACTGTTATGCTGTGCTGGAAGGTGCCCGGAGCCTCCTCGCTGAGCTTGCGCAAGAGGGGGTTGTTGGTGTTAGACAGCTCGAAGAGGGTCACCGTAGAGATAAATCCAAAGGTCTTTTCTATGACCAGCATGAGCGGATAAGCAAACAAAAGGAAGAAGCCATTGACCGCAAAGTGGAAGTACATGGTGTGGTCCAGGCTGGAGATATTGTTGCTCTGAATGAGCTGCAAGGCCAGATAACTGACGGCAGAAGCCACAGTTACGAGCAGCGCAGTGAGGAATATCTGGCTTCGCTTGGACAGTTCGCGCAAGGAATAGATGGCCACCAGGCCTGCAACAAGCTGCACAATGATGAACTCATACTGATATTTCACTGCTACGGCGCAGATGAGTATCATCGTGGTATGGGTGATAAAGGCCGTGCGAGAGTCGAAGAACACCCTGATGAAGATAGGCACCATGGCAAAAGGAAGAATGTAAACGCTTAAGATGGAATGCTTCATCATGAGCGAAACCAAGATAGGATAAATAACAATCATGGCATATAGCATGGTGATGTTGCGCGGCTTGCTGAAGTAATCTTTCCTGAAAAGCACCAGATATTCGGTAAACAAGAAAACAAGCACAAAGACATAGACCATCTGTCCGATGAAGGTAGACTCTATTTCCTCATCAGAAGCGTTGCGCTGCTCCATGGCTTTCTCAAACGAACTGAGCACACGGTAGGTGTAAGACGTCACCATGTCGCCCCGGTCTATGATGCGCTGACCCTCCATCACCATGCCGTCGGCCTGCGGAATGAGGCTCAGCATGTCGTTGCGCTCGGTTTCGCTGCGCTCCTTATCATATATAAGGTTAGGCTCTATATAGTTGTTGAGGTTGCAACGCTGCAAGGCCGAGCGCATGGGGCCCAGCTTCTCGTCCATAAAGAGTTGCTCATAGGCACCTGGAGTAGAAAAGGTACTGTCTACGGAAACGGTATGTGCCTCCTTGCCGTCTACCACCCTGATTTGCTTTCCGGGCACTTTGCTCAGGTTGTTGTATTCTCTTGGGTCGATAACACCTATATTATATATCTTCTGAAGCTTGCGTACTATCAGCCCCTTATAAGAATCGGGTATGCCTGGCATACCATTGCTGAAGTCGTTAAGGAACTTTTGTATCTCGGCATGTTCTATGTTCTGGTCGCGATTGTAATAAGGCTGGAAGCTGTTATACACCGTGTCGCGCTCGGCCTGCAGGGCTTCGTCGGTCTTAAACACGGGAAAATCGAACTTCGCAATGAGCTGGCCATACATCCAAGGCTTGCCCACGTCATAGTGAAACATCTTGCCTTCGGTTCGGGGAAGGAACCATACGATAATAGAAACTGTGATGATGACGAGAGCCCAAAGCATAAGTGAGTTTTTCCACTTATTACTTTTGTTGTACTTAAACTTTACCATAGTTGCGCAACTAATTTCTTATCAAAGTGCGAAAATACGAAAAATAATCGCAAAACTCAAAAAATTGTGTTATTTTTGCACAAAAATTTTATATCAATATCATTAGTAATAATGGCAGAAAGACGCGTTAGGGTGCGCTTTGCACCTAGTCCTACGGGACCGTTACATATTGGTGGTGTGCGCACAGCACTGTATAACTATCTCTTTGCAAAGCAACATGGCGGTGACTTGGTGTTCAGAATAGAGGACACCGACAGTCATCGGTTTGTGCCAGGTGCAGAGGAATATATTTTGGAATCGTTTAAGTGGCTCGGCATCAAGTTCGACGAGGGCGTGAGCTTTGGCGGCGACAAGGGCCCCTACAGGCAGAGTGAGCGGCGAGAGATATACAAGAAGTATGTCAAAATACTGCTCGACAGCGGCAAGGCTTACATTGCTTTCGACAAGCCCGAGGAACTAGAGGCCAAGCGAAAGGCTATTCCCAACTTTCAGTACGACGCTTCTACCCGCATGACGATGCGCAACTCGCTCACCATGCCGGCCGATGAGGTGAACCAACTGATGGAGCAGGGCGAGCAATATGTGGTGCGTTTCAAGATAGAACCGGGCGAAGAGGTGCACGTGCACGACTTGATACGCGGCGAAGTGGTTATTAAGAGCGACATACTTGACGATAAGGTGCTCTATAAGAGCGCTGATGAGCTGCCCACATATCACTTGGCCAACATCGTAGACGACCATCTCATGGAGATAACGCACGTTATCAGAGGCGAGGAGTGGCTTCCGTCGGCTCCATTGCACGTGTTGCTCTACCGCGCTTTTGGCTGGGAGAGCACCATGCCACAGTTTGCTCACCTGCCCTTGCTGCTCAAACCAGAAGGCAAAGGCAAGCTGTCTAAGCGCGATGGCGACCGTCTGGGATTTCCGGTATTCCCACTTGAGTGGCACGACCCCAAGACGGGAGAGGTTAGCTCGGGCTATAGAGAGAGCGGATATTTCCCCGAAGCCGTGGTGAACTTCCTGGCTTTGCTGGGCTGGAACCCCGGAACAGAGCAGGAGATATTCTCGCTCGACGAGCTGGTAAAGGCTTTCGACATCACGAAATGCTCAAAGTCGGGCGCAAAATTCGACTACAAGAAGGGCATTTGGTTTAACCATGAGTACATATTGCGCAAGAGTGACGATGAGATAGCACGCCTCTTCGCACCTATCGTGGCCAACAATGGCGTTGAAACGACACTCGACCGCGTGAGACAAGTGGTGCACATGATGAAAGACCGTGTGGATTTTGTGAAGGAGCTTTGGCCTCTTTGCTCATTCTTCTTCATCGCGCCAACATCTTATGATGAGAAGACGGTGCGCAAACGCTGGAAAGAATATTCGGCAAAACAAATGACAGAGCTGGCCCAAGTGCTTGCCGACATAGACGATTTCTCACTCGAAAACCAGGAGAAAGTGGTTATGAAGTGGGTTGAAGACAAGGGCTACAAGCTGGGAGACGTGATGAACGCCTTCAGACTGGCACTTGTTGGCATCGGCAAAGGACCGGGCATGTTCGACATCTCAGCCTTCTTGGGCAAGGACGAGACACTGGCCCGTCTGCATAAAGCAATAGAAACGCTTCATTAATACAAAACTTTTTCGCGATGTATAACTTCGCTATGTATATGTGCCAGCTTGGCATCATGATCTATAGCCTCTTCAACGAGAAAGTAAGAAAGATGTGGAGAGGTGAGCGTGAGGCCATTCAGGTAATAAAAAATAAGATTGACCCGGATGCTCAATACATCTGGTTTCATGCCGCTTCGCTGGGAGAATTCGAGCAAGGCAGGCCTCTGATAGAGCAGATACGCCGCGACCACCCTGATTATAAGATTCTTCTCACCTTCTTTTCTCCGTCTGGTTATGAGGTGAGGAAGAACTATCAGGGAGCCGACATCATTTGTTATCTGCCGATAGACACAGTGGGCAACGCCCGCAAATTCTTGCGGACAATACGCCCAGTGATGGCGTTCTTCATCAAATATGAGTTCTGGTACAACTACCTCCACATACTGAAGCATCGCAATGTGCCCGTCTACTGCGTGTCAAGCATATTCCGTCCCGACCAGATATTCTTTAAGTTCTATGGCCGGCACTATGCCGGAGTGCTCAAATGCTTTACTCGTTTGTTTGTGCAAAACGCCATCAGCAAGGAGTTGCTGGCTAAGATAGGCATCACAGATGTAGACATTGTGGGCGACACACGCTTCGACAGGGTTCTTCAAATCAAGGCTGCCAGCAAGCAACTGCCCATTGTTGACACGTTCTGCCAAGGCACATCGCAAGGCAATGATAAGCCTCTGGTGTTCGTGGCCGGCAGCTCTTGGCCGCCAGACGAGGACATCTTCATACCTTATTTCAACGTTCACCGCAACTGGAAGCTCATCATAGCACCGCATGTGATAGCAGAGGAGCACCTCAAACAGATCATGTCTATGCTCGATGGCCGCAAGGTGATACGCTATACGCAGGCCGCCCTAGCCACAGAAGAGGAACTAAGAGAGGCCGAAGTGCTCATCATCGACTGCTTCGGACTGCTGTCCAGCGTTTACCATTACGGCACTGTGGCCTACGTGGGGGGCGGCTTTGGCGTCGGCATACACAATGTGCTGGAGGCTGCCGTATGGAATATGCCTGTGCTGTTTGGCCCTAACAATGAGCACTTCCGTGAGGCACAAGAACTGAAAACAGCCGGTGGCGGCATAGAAATAAGCAACAAGCAAGACTTCATGTCGGCCATTAGCCAACTGGAAAGCGATACGGCCTATCTCAAGCAATGCGGCAAAGAGGCCGGCAACTATGTCAAGAGCCGAAGCGGAGCCACACAAGTTGTGCTGAAAGCAGTGGGATTATAAACTCAAAAAAACAGATATGAGATACCAAATCACATGTGATAATTGCGGCAAAAAATTCTTAATAGAAGCCGAAGGCGGACAAACCGTTCGCTGCAAATGCCCCCAGTGCCATTCTGTCATGCAGATTACGCTGCCTGACGTGGACAAGGGCGAACAATATAATGCCGCTAACGATGAGCCCACCTATAACGGGCAACCACTGTACAATCATGACGATCAGCCTCAAAAGAAGGGTAGCCACACCGTAGTACTGACCGTCATCATCACCATCATCGTGATGATTGTGCTGGGACTTGCCTTCTTTGGCATGAGAGACTTCGGCAATCACCCCGCCGACACCACCGCTGTGGCACCAGCAGATACGTTGCAAGAGGAGCCTCAACCCATAGAAGAGACGGAACAGACGCCAGATACTGAGGTGATAGAAGAGGTGAAACAGCCCGAACAGGAGGCTCCGCAGGAGCAAGAAACGGCTCCCGAAGAGCAGCAAGAAGAAAACGTTCAGACTCCCGCAAACAACAATCAAGAGAACGAAGCACCCGCAAAACCGGACACAACCAAGGCAAAACGATAGTTAGCTGACCGGTTCATGCAATATATCAACAGTATTTGCATTCTTATAATAAAACATTATAAGCTTATGAGAAAATATTTTTTAGGCTTTGCTATGGCGACTCTTGTGGCCGCAAGTATTCTTGCCGGCTGCTCAGATAGCGATGATGGCGTTTACAACATAGACTTTACGACAGAGAGTATAGCGGGCAACTGGAAGATAGCACAGATAGACACGACCACTCAGAAGGATGCGGCGCTAGGCTCATTTTCGCCTCAAGACCTCTTCGTAACGTTCAATTCGCCCAAGTACACGTGTTATAAGAGCAACAACGGCACCAACAACACGTTGCAAAGTGGCACATATAAGGTGGGAAGATTCTACATTGCACTCTCTCATGGCGCCACAACCGACACCTTCACAGTAATCAATCAAGACATGGCAGAGGGCAAGAGGCTCAAGCTACGCAAGGTTTTGAAAAACCACAACAGGCTCACCCTATTGCTCAACAAGGCCGATTAACAGTTAGGAAAAATGGATAACGAAGTATTAAAAGCTATCAGAGAGCGTCGAAGCATCAGGCGCTTTAAGCCCGAACAGGTTACAGACGAAGAACTGAAGACCATTTTGGAGGCCGGTACATGGGCTCCCACAGGTCACGGAAGTCAAGATCCTTGGATCGTGGCAGTGCAGAATGAGGCACTTCGCAAGCGCCTCACGCAGCTCAATGCGCAGATGATGGGCGTAAGCAGCGACCCTTATTACGGCGCACCCACCCTGGTTCTGGTGTTTGCCAGCAAGGATAATGAGAACAACTATCGTGATGGTTCGCTCGTATTAGGCAACATGATGCTTGCCGCCCACAGCATCGGCCTGGCCTCATGTTGGATAAACCGCGAGGACAAGATGTTTGAAACGGCCGAAGGAAAGCAGATTATGAAAGAGCTGAACCTCCCCGACGGCCTCATGGGGGTGGGCGCTCTGAGCCACGGTTATGCCGCTTCACAACCCAAAACCGTCAAGCCCCGCAAGGAAGAATACTACAGAATAGTGAAATAACACCATCTTGTACGCAACTATTTATTATCCACAATGACTGCCATTGTGGATATTTTTTTGTACTTTTGCACGCAAAGCAAGAAACAATTTACAACAAACAAATATATGGGAAAGATTATACTGACGGGCGACCGTCCTACCGGAAAACTTCATTTAGGCCATTATATAGGTTCGTTGAAGCGACGCGTAGAGCTTCAAAATGCCAACGACTACAGCCGGATGTTTGTCTTTATGGCAGACGTACAGGCACTTACCGACAACGCCGACAACCCGGAGAAGATACGTCAAAACATCATTGAGGTGGCATTAGACTATCTTTCTGTGGGTCTGGACCCCAATAAGTGCACCTTATATATACAGAGCCAGATTCCAGAACTGGCCGAGCTAACCACTTATCTCATGAACTTGGTGTCGGTGAGCCGCGTGCAACGCAACCCAACTGTCAAGACTGAGATTAAGATGCGCAACTTCGAAGCCAACATTCCATTGGGTTTCTTCTGCTATCCTGTTAGTCAAGCCGCTGACATAACAGCCTTCAAGGCCACTACCATACCTGCCGGCGAAGACCAGAGCCCTATGATTGAGCTTTGCCGCGAGCTGGCACGACGCTTCAATCAGATATATGCGCCCGTGCTGGTAGAGCCAGACATTCTGCTTCCAGACAATGCCGTAGCGCGCCGTTTGCCTGGTACTGACGGCAAGGAGAAGATGAGCAAGAGCCTGGGCAACTGCATCTATCTCTCCGACGACAGCGCTACCGTATGGCAAAAGGTTAAGGGCATGTACACCGACCCTACCCATCTCAATGTAAGCGACCCCGGTCATGTAGAGGGAAATGCCGTGTTCACCTACATGGACGCCTTCTCTACCGACGCCGATTTCGCCGAGTTCTGGCCCGAATACCAGAACCTTGAAGAGCTGAAAGCAGCCTATACCAAGGGTGGCGTAGGCGACATGAAGTGCAAGAAGTTCCTCAACAAGGTCATCAACAAGATGCTCGACCCCATCCGCGAGCGCCGTCATGAGTATGAGCAAGACATTCCTGAGATATACAACATCCTCAAGAAGGGCTCTGAAAGCGCGCGTGAGGCTGCCGCACAAACCATGGACGAGGTGCGCAAAGCCATGCAAATCAACTACTTCGATGACACTGAGCTCATTCAGAGCCAGGCTGAAAAGTACAAGAAACAAGCCTAGTGAGAGCCTTGAGCAGGCCACTATAACATACAGCAATCCCCATTCCTCACCTTACAGAGATGAAGAATGGGGATTTATCATATTCTTTTCTCACGCCTTACACTCAGGAAGTTCGTCCTCCATATAAGGAGCCAGCACCCTGGCCATGCGTGTCAGGCCCTCCAGCATCTGCTTTCTGGGGCAGGCAATGTTGATGCGCAGATAGCCCTGACCGGCCTTTCTGCCATACAGCGTACCACTGTTTATCAGCACCTTACCCTCCTTCAAGAGCATCTGCTGAGCCTCATCACTTGTCAGTTCTATGCCGCTTATGTCCACCCAGACAAGGTATGTGCCTTCCAGACGAATCACTTCCAGCTTGGGCATATACTCTCTGAAGAATTCTTTCAGAGCCTTATAGTTCTCCCAAAGATAGCTGTTAAGCTGGTCCAGCCAATCTTCGCTCTCGTTATAAGCCGCCTCTATGGCAGCCGGAGCAAAGCAGTTAACGTCGCAAACCTCAAAGATGTTCACCACACGGTCTATTCTCCGCCGCCATTCAGGGTTCTTACAGATAATATTAGCCATCTGCAAGCCCGCCATATTAAACGATTTCGACGGCGAATTGAGTGTCACCGAGTTGGCCAGACACGCATCATTCACGCTGGCAAAGGGCGTAAATGTGTGGCTGGGCATCACCAGTTCGCAGTGTATCTCGTCACTTATCACCTTCACGTCATGCCTCATGCAGATGTCGTTCATGCGTTCCAACTCGTCCTTTGTCCACACTCTGCCCGCCGGATTATGGGGATTGCAGAGCAAGAACACCGTCACCTTCTCGTCGGCACACTTACGTTCAAAGTCATCAAAATCTATTTTATACGTGTCGGCCTCACGCACCAGCTCTGTTTCTTCCACCACACAGCCCTGGTTTCTGATGCTTGAGAAGAAGCAGTTGTACACCGGTGTCATCACGAGCACCTTCTCTCCGGACAGCGTCAGTGCCTTGATGGCACACGAAATGGCAGGCACCACGCCCGTGGTATAGAGCATCCACTCGCGCTCTATGGTCCAGTTATGCCGTCTTTTAAACCAGTTTATCACCGCTTCATAATAGCTGTCGGGCACCATAGAGTAGCCGTAAATGCCATGACCGGCACGTTTCATCACCGCCTCCTTGATGGGCTGAGCCACCTGAAAGTCCATGTCGGCCACCCACATGGGCAGCACGTCACTGTCGCCTGCCTCTTCCCATTTCACGCTATTGGTGCCTTGGCGGCTCACTATCTCGTCAAAATCGTATTTCATGCCCCGTCTTATTTCGTTTTATCATGCGATATAATCTTGCACTCATGCCCTTTGGCATATTCATCATAGGTAATCTTCCCTATACTGTCAGCCTCAATGCGTCCGGAGATAGGATTCTTTATCTCGGTGATAGCGCCCTTGATGGTAGCCTGAATGTTGCTTGTATCCTCAAAGCAGCGGTCGCAGGCCGGGTCAAACGTACAGTCTTCCAGCACAATGCCATCAGAATAGCACAGTGGTTGCTCACCACTGATGTGGCATCTCACGAATTTCACGTTATGTGAGTGCCATGCCAGATACTCGCCATCGATATCTGAGTCGTAAACCGTCACATTGTCACACTCCCAGAACGAGTCTTTCGTCACTATCTTGGCATGATGTACCTCTACGTTTTGGCAATACTGAAACACATATTTGGCATCCGACACCAGCCCGTCTACATATATATTCTTAGAGAACATAAAGGGGTAAGTGCCCTCATGCAACGTTACGTTCTTGAGTTTCAGGCCGTCTACGCGCCAAAACGTCTCATCGGCATCGTTTATCTGCACATCTTCCAGCTCCAGGTTATGCATCTCTCTGAAGAACTTAGGGCCATCGATAACACAGCTCTTCATCACCATGTCGTTGCTGTACCATATAGCTGAGCGCGAGCCAGCGGCGAAGTAACAGCCCGTAATCTTACTTCTGTCAACATGCCACCAAGGATATTTGCCATAAAACTTACTGTCGCGGCACTCTATGTCGTGGCAGCATTTGATGCCAGACTCACCATCTGTTATCGTAATATTGTCTAGCAACACATCGTGAGCGCCGAAGAGTGGCCTCTCACCACCAAAGGTCAAGTCGTGTATTCTGTCCATTTCCTTACTTATTTGTATTTATTTTAATGTCTGCAAAGATACAAAAATCATACCAAACACCACTTACCCTAATTGCGGAATTATAAAACCATACTCACTCTCTTACGAATATCGCGCCTTGAAAGAACTCTTCTGCCTGACTGATCCTTCTACTTATGCTCGGGCAAAAAGAGCCTTCCACGGGCAAAAAAGCCATCCAATCACCATCAAATACGAAAAATCCACCTTTTCAACTGAATAATCCACCCCCTCTTTTGCCTATTTCCCTACTTTTGCACCAGTCTTTTAGCTGTCACCACGTTATCGCAAGAAGGGAGAAGGCGGCGGGACAAACCAGAAAACAAACACTGATATAATCTGAAATCTATATATTAACAACCAAGAAACAGCTTAAACTATGAAACGAAGCATTACTTTCATGGCAGCCTGCGTGGCATTGCTATCCCTGGGCCAAACAGACTTACGGGCGCAGACCTATCCTTATCAGAACCCGGCACTCAGCTTTCACGAGCGCGCCAAGAACCTTGTGTCACTTCTAACCCTTGATGAGAAGATCAATCAAATAGGACATAGCACCGACGCCGTGGTACGCGACGGCATCAATCTGCCAGCTTACAACTATTGGAACGAGGCACTTCACGGGGTAGCACGCTCCGGATTGGCCACCTCTTTTCCCGAATCAAAAGGCATGTCAGCCTCTTGGGACCGTCAGCTCATCTACGATTGTGCCTGGGCTACGAGCGATGAGGCACGCGTATATAACAATACCAAGAAGAAAGGACTGATATATTGGTGTCCAACCATCAATATGAGCCGCGACCCAAGATGGGGTCGTGACGAGGAAAACTATGGCGAAGACCCCTTCCTCACCGCTGAGCTGGCCATTGCCTACGTCAAAGGCATGCAGGGAGAAGACGGCCAACAGCACAAGTATTACAAGACGATAGCCACCGCCAAGCACTTTGCTGCCAACAATTATGAGAGGGGCAGGCACAACACATCATCGGATGTGAGCGAGACTAACCTACGCGAATACTATCTGCCAGCCTTCGAACGCGTGGTGAAAGAGGCCAACGTGCGATCCATCATGAGTGCTTACAACAGGCTGAACGGCACACCCTGCTGCGCCAACGGCATCTTGCTCAACAACATTCTGCGCGATGAGTGGGGCTTCAGCGGCTTTGTTACGAGCGACTGCGGCGCCATAGACGACATCTATAACAAGCATCACTTTGTGGCCACGGCGGCTGAAGCCAGTGGCATAGCCATCACCAACGGCGAGGATCTCAACTGTGGTTCCACCTTCCAACAATATTGCAAGGAGGCCATAGAGAAGGGTTACCTCACCGAGGCACAGATAGACACGGCGCTGACCCGAGAGCTTGAGGCGCGCTTCTCCGTGGGCGAATTCGACAGCAAGGCCGATGTAGACTGGTCGCAGACCCCTGACAGCCTGCTCAACTGCCAGGCTCACCAACAACTGGCACGCAAGGCGGCACAAGAATCCATCGTTCTTCTGAAGAACGAAGCCAACTTCCTGCCTCTCACCAAGGATAAGAAGGTGGCCGTGATAGGCCCCTTGGGCAACACCATCATGCTGGGTGGCTACAGCGGATCGCCCTCTGCCATCACCACACCCCTGCAAGGCATCGCACAAAAGATGGGCGTAACGGTAAACGATGGCACCATACAGTTTGAGGATAACGACGACCAGAATGTGCTGAGCGGCAATAAACGGCTCACCCATGAGGCCAACGGATCTGCCGGAAACATCGGTTACATATACAACGGTGACTGGCTTTCTTACAACAACGTAAACTTAGGTACGGGCTGCACCAAGCTGGAGGTGTGCTCAGGAGCCAAGAACAACAATCCCACAGTGATGGAAGTATATGTAGATTCGCTCGACGACAGCCCCGAAGCTACCGTCACCTTGCAGCCTACAGGCAACTGGAGCAAGTATGCTTCTTCCATTGTTGATGTAGACCCTACCCTATTCAAGGGCACGCACACCTTATACATGAAGTTCACCTTCACAGGTAATAAGTACGGAGCCAATATGGATTGGTTCAAGTTCTATAACCCCAACGACCCCGATCCACTGCAAACCACAGGCCCATTATACTTTGCCAAGGGCTGTAATGTAACGGGCAACGTGAACCTCGACATCGAGACAGCCAAGAAGGTAGCACAAAAAGCCGACGTTGTGGTCATGGTGCTGGGCACTAACCTCGATGTGAGCGACGAGGGCAACGACCGCTCTTCACTCGCATTACCGGGCCATCAGCAAGAGCTTATGGAACAAGTGTATGCCGTAAACCCCAATATGGCCGTTGTGTTAGAGAGCTGTTCGTCGCTCGACATAGCGTGGGCCAAGCAGCATGTGCCTGCCATCATGGAGGCATGGTATGGCGGTCAGGCTCAGGGACAGGCCATTGCCGATGTGCTCTACGGCGACTATAATCCCTCTGGCAAGCTCACCACCACGTGGTATGCCACTCAGAGCGACCTGCCCGACAACATGCTGGCTTACAACATCGACAGTGCCAAGTACACTTATATGTATTATGACAAAACGCCTCTCTATCCCTTTGGCTACGGATTATCATATACCACCTATCAATATAGCGACCTCACCATCACGCCACAGGCGCTGAAGAAGGGCGATACGGCCCACATCACCTTCAAGGTGAAGAATACAGGCAGCAAGGCGGGCGCCGAGACGGCTCAGCTCTACATACACACCAACGGCACTTTGGGCAGACAGAAGCAACAGCTGAAAGGCTTTGAGCGCATAACACTGGCTCCCGGCGAAGAGAAGATGGTTACGCTCAGCCTGCCTTACGACGAGCTGGCTCATTACAATCCGGCTGATGGCAGCAAGACATTTGATGTTGAGAGGGGTAACGTAGACGTAATGATAGGCGCAAGTTCTGCCGATATCCGTCTGCGCGGTACGCTCAACGTGGCTGAAGGCGGCACGGTGAAGTACACTTACGAGCATCCTGCTCCCACCGGAATAACGGGCTTGCAGGCCAATAAGGCTCATCACTCATGCCAATGGGTATATAACGCGCAAGGCAACATCGTGGGCACGGCCAACAACTTCGATGCGCTGCCCGCCGGATTCTATATTCTTAACGGTGAGAAAGTCATCAAACAGAATCATTAGAAGGCAATGCCTTTGCCGCACGATATTGAGACGGGGTAACTCCCGTCTCTTTTTTGAATGTACGGCTGAAGTATTTGGGATCAGAGAAGCCCGTCAGATAAGCCACCTGATTAATGCCTTCGTCTGAATGGGCAAGCAGAAACATGGCTTGCTCCATGCGCTTGGCACGCACAAAGCCACTCGGTGTCATGCCCGTAAGGTCGTGTATGCGCCTTCTGAAAGCACTCTCACTCATGTTCACCGCAGCGGCCATGTCCTCAGCCTTCATATCCGGGTCGCTCAGATGCTCTTCCAGATAATCCTTCAGCAACATCATGAACTTCGCATCCGTGTTCTCCGTGTGCGGATGGGTGAGCATAAAGGTGCTCTTCGTGCGCAAGGTGCGCAACTGTTCTGACAACTTCTCCATGGTCAGCCGGATTTTCGCGCGAAGCGTATAGATGTATATGGCCAGCGCAATGGCACCTGCCAGCAAAAGCACATAGAGCACCTTGGCCCACGGAGTCTCCCAGAAAGTGGGCTCAGAGAGCAGGATGAGGGCACGCGTATTGTCCATCCACACGCCATCTTGGTTGGTAGACCTGACCAGCAAGCGCAACTTGCCGGGCGGAAGGTCGCGAAACGAGGCACAACGGCTCGTGCCCACATAGGTCCAGGCGCTGTCTTTTCCCTCTATCTTATAAGCATAGCTGATACCGTCGTTGCCCCGATAATCAATGGCAGAGAAGTAGATGGTGAGGTTGCGGCGGTCCTTTGGCACGCTCAGCTTGGCCGCGTTGAGCAACGGTTGCATGGCGTTGTCGCCCTGAAAGCGCACACCCGTAAACACGATACGCGGACAGTAGTTGTCCTTGCGCAGTTTTTGTGGCGAGAGTATTACCACGCCACCGGTCACAGCGAGGCCCACTGTGCCACTCTTGACGTCAAAGAAGGGCTTGGCCTCAGTATAGCTTGCGTTTTCAACCCAATCATGCAGGCCATAACTTCCTATGTTCCTGCCCTTAGCGTCTATCACATCCAGGCGGTCCTCACGCACCACCCACAGCCTGTTGCGGTTATCTTCTACGGCAGAGAATATCATTCCGCCACCATCGCTCAACCCCTTCGGGCTCATCATGCTAAGCCGCGAACGCAACAAATCGGCATTCTTGCTAAGCTGCAAGCCCCCGCCCATGGTCACAACACACAGCCGGCCACTGCGCAAGGGCACACCCTGCAGCACATCATCGGTCATGATGCTCTGGCCCGACGCATCTCTCTGCGACACATAGCACCTCCACGGCGCCGCTCCTTTGGCTTGTGCCGTAACCAGACCATTGTTGGTGGAAAAGATGAGCGTGCCGTCTACCCTGTGACTCACACGCCTCACCTTATTAAAAAGGTGCATAGAATAATTTCTGAACAGCTCGCCTGCCCGCCTGAACTGCACACCCCTTGTCCGCTCATCCACCAGAACGGGACCTCCACCATAGGTTGCCATCCATATACGCCCTTGATTATCGATGTCAAAATCATATATGTTGCCATCCGGCAAATCGCCTTTTCCACCTCCTTTGACATATTGGCGCAACCTGCCATCAGCCTCTCTAACATACAGTCCGCTGCCTTTGGTACCTATCCACAACCGTCCGCGCCGGTCGGTCATCAGCGCATAGATGCGCGGAGCAAACACCTGCGGAGCCTGTTGCAGCCTGCCCGTTGAGTCCATATAGCCAATGACGCGCCCCGACAACGTGGCCAAAGCGAGCCGGCCCTCACCAGTTCCTATCCACACATTGCCCTTGCCGTCGGGTGTCATGGCACGCGTATCGTCGTTCTTGGCCACAGATATAAAGACGAAAGAGCTTCGGCTGAACGTGGCACAATAGAGTCCGTGCACGGCAGAGAACCACATATTGCCCTGACTGTCCACGAAATAGCGTTTCACTTGCGGTACAATGTCACCAAACGAACCATACATACGCAACACGTAAGGCACCAGTGCATGGAGCGAGGCATCATAATAACTGAACGTGCCACCCTTGGCTATCACCCATACCGTGCCACTTGGGTCCTCCACGAAAAGCGGATGATCACTCACTGTGGCCTCACCGGCATTGGCCGCCATGCCTTGCAGCCACTCTGCTTGTCCATTGCTGTCAATGCGCCACACCCCTCCTGAGGCGTCAAAAGCCCATAGGCTGCCCTGACGGTCGGCATATACGTCGCTGACAGACTTGCCCGGCAGACGCCAAACGACCTTGCCGCGCGGCGCAGTGACATCTATGAGGGCCAAGCCACGGTTGGTTGCCAACGCCACATGACGCCGACCCACGGCGCACATACCCCGGCATGCCACCTTATCTCCCACACTGACGATGGATGCCTGCCCTTTATGTGCACGTGAAGCTATGGCTACGGTGCCATCGGTAGACGCAAACACAGGCACACTTCGCACAATAGCCGAATAGGCATAAGGCTTATCGCTCAGTCTGCCCTTGCCATAAGCCCACAGTCCATGCGCCGTGAGCAGCCACACCTGCCCCGAAGCATCCAAAACAACCTTGTTGATGTCGCGCAGACGGCACAAAGCCAGCACGCCTGAGGATGCCTCATCCGACGCATCAGCCGCCATCCTGCTGTCTGACAGGCAGTAGCTCGGCGCGCCATCATCGCCTATCACCCACGTGGTACCGTTGGCCAGAGCAAACACCTTGCGCACCTTCAACGGCTTGCGGGCGTGTGGCAACCTACTTTGCACATCGTGGAAGCGACATGTATGGGTGTCGAACAAGTAGAGCGAACGGTCATAGGTGATGCACCACACATCGTTGCGACTGTTGGGTGCCAGCATGGCCATGCGCCGGGAAGAAAGAAAATGCTTACTGCCGGGGTTACTGCTGAAAGCCGTAAAGCCATAACCATCATAGCAGCAGAGCCCGTTCCACGTGCCCAACCAAATGAGTTGGTCGGAGCTCTGCTCTATTGCGCTGAGCGACATAGCCGACAATCCGTCGGCAGAAGTGAAGTGCCTGACGCGACAAAGGGGCTGACCAGACACCTGACTAACGAACAGCCACAATGCAAACAGTTGGAATAAGAAACGGTTATATAAACACATTCGGCAGTAGTATTAGGTAGTGCAAAGTTAGAAAAAAACGTGGATAATGGCAAATAAAAAGACTTTGATAAGGTAATAATATCTTACACCGTCCGGTAAAGTATCCGTTTTGCGTCATAAAAGCAATCATTTTGCGTCGCTAAACCCATGCTTTTGCCAGCTGAAAGTGCCTATTTCGGAAGCCGGAAATGCCTATTTTGAAACGCGAAACAGTGTATCTATCCAAGCTTCTGAGCCTCAACAATTTACAAAGAAAACCACATTCACAACGCTATCAGCAGTAAGAGGGTGGGCTGAAACATGATGTTGGCTAAATAATTTTACAAAGTAAGCGAATGAAGAGAGGGGCATAAAGGGCTGAAACAGCGCAAACAGGTGGGCGGTAAGATGCCGGGCAAGGCGTAAGGTTGCAAGCGCTGAAGGCGAGAAGCCCGAGACGAAGACACATGAAGGCGGATGATAGGACGAAATATCAGGGTCTATCATTTGTAGATTTCCCCATTTTCGTGTATCTTTGCAAAGTATATGCTATACGTTGACGTTATCTTGCCATTGCCACTCGACGGCACTTTCACCTATTCGGTGCCCGACACGCTCGCCCCAAAGGTGAAGCCGGGCATGCGCCTTGTTGTGCCTTTGGGCAAGAGCAAGACTTACACGGCCATCGCTCTCACCCTGCCGTATGCCAAAACCGACGAGCAGACCAGGGCAAACGGCAAGGCTATAACGTTTAAACCCATCATAACGGTGCCCGACACAAAGCCCGTGCTGCTGCCACACCAACTGAAGTTGTGGCTATGGATGGCTGATTACTACCTCTCTCCGCTGGGCGACATCTTCAAGGCGGCCCTTCCGTCGGGCCTGAAAGAGGAAGATGGCTATCGGCCACGCACCGAAACCTACGTTACATTGGGCCAACAGTATCGCAGCGAGCAGGCTTTGCAAGTGGCATTTGCCATGCTCAAGCGGTCGGCCAAGGCCACGGCACTGCTCAAGAGCTACCTGGCCCTGTCGCATTGGCAGTCGTTGCAGGGCACGACACCACGCGACCCAATAACCGAAATAACCCGCGAAGAACTAATAAATGAGTCTAACGCCACCCTATTCGCCATACAATCGCTCATGAAACGCAACATTCTGACCACCTATCAGAAGGAAGTGGGCAGACTGAACGACGGCAACGGCAAGTCCACAGAGCCTAGTACAAGGCTGAGCGAGGCACAGCAAGATGCCTATAACAACATCCTGATGCAGTTTCTATCTAAAGACGTGGTGCTGCTACACGGGGTTACGTCGAGCGGCAAGACCGAGATATACATCCATCTCATAGAGAAGGCGCTGGCTGAACATAAGCAGGTGCTGTATCTTTTACCCGAAATAGCCCTCACCGTGCAGATAACGGAGCGGCTGAAGCGCGTCTTTGGCAACCGGCTGGGCATATATCACAGCCGGTATAGCGACGCCGAGCGCGTGGAGATATGGCAGAAGCAACTGTCGGGGCATCCTTATGACGTGATATTGGGTGCACGCTCGGCTGTTTTCCTGCCCTTTCAGAACCTGGGACTCGTCATTATAGACGAGGAACATGAGACGAGCTTCAAGCAACAAGAGCCTTCGCCCCGCTATCATGCCCGCTCTGTGGCCATCATGATGGCCAGACAGTTTGGCGCCAAAACGCTTTTGGGTACGGCAACACCCTGCATGGAGAGCTTCTACAACGCACAGAAAGGCAAGTATGGCTATGTGAAGCTCACCCAACGGTATAAGGGGCTGGAGCTGCCTCTGATAGAAGTGGCCGACATCAAAGACCTATACAGGCGCAAGATGATGCAAGGTCCGTTCTCGCCGGTGCTGCTTGGCGCCGTGAAAAAGGCGCTGGCAAATGGCGAACAGGTCATATTGTTTCAGAACAGAAGGGGTTTCGCACCCATGGTGGAGTGTCATGACTGCGGCTGGGTGCCCAAATGCCCAAACTGCGACGTGTCGCTCACGCTGCATAAGAACATGAATCAGCTGGTGTGCCACTACTGCGGCTTTGTATATAGGGTGCCCGACAGATGTCCCAACTGCGGATGCGAGGACATGAGAAGCAGGGGCTTCGGCACGGAAAAGATAGAGGATGAGGTGCAAAGGCTGCTGCCTGAGGCCCGCATCGCACGCATGGACCTGGACACAACACGCACCAAGAACGCCTATGAGCGCATCATACACAACTTTGCTTCGGGCAAGACAAACCTGCTCATAGGCACACAGATGGTGAGCAAGGGGCTTGACTTCGGCAAGGTCTCGGTGGTGGGAATACTCAACGCCGACAGTATGCTGAACTATCCCGACTTCAGAGCCTACGAACATGCCTATATGATGATGGCACAAGTGAGCGGAAGGGCCGGACGAAGAGGGCACAGAGGCATGGTGGTGCTGCAAACCAAGCACCCTGAGCTGCCCGTGATTAGAGAGGTGGTGAACAACGATTATGAGACGTTCTACCAAGCGTTGCTCACCGAACGGCGCGACTTTCACTATCCGCCGTTCTGCCATCTCATCTACGTATTCCTCAAACACCGCAACGAGCATATCGTGGAGACGGCCTCAACAGAGATGGGCACACGGCTGAGAGCCTACTTTGCCAACCGCGTTCTGGGCCCCGACAAACCCGCCGTGGCCAGGGTTAAGACGCTGAGCATACGCAAGATAGTGCTCAAGCTGGAGATTGGCATCGACATGAAAAAGGTGAGACAGTGTCTGAGAATGGTGCAGCAAGACATGCTGAAAGACCGGCTTTACGGGGCACTGCAGATATACTATGACGTAGATCCACTATAATTATAAACAAATCAAAAAAGAAGAGCATGAAAAAGACAATCATTCTGGCCCTGTTGCTGACCCTGCTGACCACAGCGAAAGCACAACAGAAGTATGCCAACTACTACACCAACCTGCCCAACCCCATGGCGCAGGCGCAGGAACCTAACATTCCGGACTATGCCATATCGCTGAAAGACTATGGCGGAAAGGGCGACGGACTGACACTGAACACGGAGGCCTTCAGACAGGCCATAGCACATCTGACGGCTAAAGGGGGCGGACATCTGAACGTGCCTGACGGCATCTACCTCACGGCAGCCATCACACTGGGCAGCCACATAGACTTGCACCTGAGCAAGAATGCCATCATCGTGATGACACCCGAGAAGAAAGACATGATAAGAAAGGACGGAAAGCGCAGCGCACCAGGCATTTCGGCCGAAGACTGCACCGACATCAGCGTGACGGGCGAGGGCATCATAGACGGCAACGGCGAATGGTGGAGACCTGTGAAAAGGTCGAAGATGAGCGACGTGGAGTGGAAAACATACCTGAGCAAGGGCGGCACGGTGAGCAAGGACGGCACGATGTGGTATCCGGCTCCGCTGAAGCACTTTGCACAGATAACCGAATCGCCGGAGAAGGAGGCCAATATACGCGAAGACGTGGTGCGCTTCACCGACTGCCAGAGGGTAATGCTGAAGGGCGTAACGGTGCTCAACTCACCCCGGTTTCACGTGCACCCCGTGACGTGCACCGACGTTATCATCGACGGCATCAACGTGAGGTGCGACTGGAACGTGCAGAACGGCGACGGCATAGACTTGTCGTCATGCAAGCGATGCCTGGTGGTGAACAACACGCTGAACGTGGGTGACGACGGCATCTGCATGAAGAGCGGCAGCGGAGAGAAAGGTTTGAAAGACGGACCTTGCGAGGATATACTGATACAAGGCAACACCGTGTTTCATGCGCACGGCGGTTTCGTCATCGGTTCTGACGTGTCGGGCGGCATGAAGAACATCGTGGTGCGCGACAACAGGTTCTGCATGACCGACATAGGCCTGCGCTTCAAGAGCAACATAGACCGTGGCGGAAAGACAGAAGACATATACATCAGCCATATATATATGACGGATATAGCCAACGCGGCCATCTTCTTTGAGACCACTTACGAAAACAACAAGCTGAAGGATGGCGCTGAGGGGCAGACAAAATTCTCGCCTAACTTCCAGGATATTCATATCTCTGACATCGTGTGCCGGGGCTGTAAGACGGGCATATATGCCAAGGGCGGCGACGGAATGATACACGACATAGACGTGGAACGGGCCAACATCTTCTACACAGACAAGGCTACGGACATAGGAAGCAACTGCGGCATCAGACAGAAAGATGTGGTGCTGAAGACATTTGACATGTAAGCATCTCGCCACGAGCTGGCTTACACCTTATATAATATATAAACCAGGAAACAGAAACGGAGGAACGGACAATGGCAAACTCTATGTTACAACAGCTCTTCACCGAGATAAAAGACACGGTGATAAGCAAGATACACGGCAACAAGAAGGAGGTGGCTCTCGTGCTCTCATGCGGAGGGGCAAGAGGACTGGTGCACATAGGGGCCATTGAGGCTCTTGAGGATCGCGGATACCACATACACTCCATTGCGGGAACATCCATGGGAGCACTCATAGCTGGCATGTATGCTGCCGGAAAGCTGGAAGATTACAGGGAATGGATGAAAACTATAGACAAGAAAAAGATTAGAGAGCTGACCGATTTCTCGCCTAACTTCGACCATCTGGTAAAGGGCAAACGCATCATAGAGGTCATGAAGAAGATTGTTCCGGACACTGACATCGAACAACTGCGCATTCCCTACGCTGCCGTAGCAACCGACTGGGAGAGCGGACACGAGGTGGTGTTTGAGCATGGCAGCCTCTATAGAGCCATCAGGGCCAGCATATCGCTGCCCGGGTTCTTCTCTCCCGTGAAGGCTGGAGGGCGCGTTCTCATTGACGGAGGCACCACCAACCCTCTGCCACTGAACCGTGTGAAGCGAAAAAAAGGTGACTTGCTCGTGGCCGTGAACGTGGCCGGACATGACTATAAGCAGGAGGCCATGCTGAAAAAGATGGCCGAAAGGAGGCGCGTGAACAGCTCGCTGCCCCTGCAAATCATTGATAAGATTCTGCCCAACAGCCTGCATCCGGAGTTCAACTACTATACCCTGCTCAACCGAACAGCCAGTATCATGATACATCAGAACACAGAACTGAGCATCAGACTGACACCGCCGGACATCTTATTAAACATGCCTCTAAAACGGTATGGCGGCTTCGACTATGACAAATCAGAGCGATTGGTGAGGCTGGGCTACATGGGGATGAGCCGGTTGCTGGACGATTATGAAAGCTAAGAGCCGCTTTCCCGGCACAGAAAGTAAGAAGGCAAAAGACGGTATAATAAAAATTCCGTCTTTTAAGCCTTCTTATTGGAAAACAACATACAAGACGAAGCCGCGAAAAACATATTCAGCTGAGGATTAAGACGTTATCAAAAATAATAAAAAATAAAAGTTTTTAGCCCTTGCATTTTCACTTTTTTTTACTTATCTTTGCAGCAATTAGTTGAAAAAATGATGTATTTTGCAGCGCATCACAAAGAAACAACTATCAAGAAATAAGCACAAAAGTGAACCTAAAGTGACATTTCTTACAAACCCGTATTACTAACAAAGCTGCTCAAACCACTTTTTTACACATGACACACATTAATGTATCAACATCCATTAGACAGTTTCTGCAAGGCAGAAACAGCCTAACCATGTACAAAGTTCTGTCAAGAAGAAAGTATGGAGGCTTAAGAAAAGACATGCTTACAGCCCTGTTCATGCTCACATTTTTAGTATGCGCATCGGCTAACACATGGGCCCAAGCCATAAAACCCGACTGGAGCATCAAGCTGAACACAGAAGCCAACTTCAAACTTTTCAAGGTAATAGACAACAACAACGATCAGTCTACATGGACATTCTACACAGATGGCAGCGGCCAGTCGAGTGCTTGCTATGTCTACAACTCACTAAACGATGCCGACGACTGGCTCGTGACACCGGCCATCACGCTTCAAGCGGGCGTGCACTACAGGGTTTCGTTTCACGCGAAGGCCAATAGCGACTATTACAAGGAGAACCTTGAGGTGAAAGCAGCTATGAACGCTTCGGCCAGCAGCCTATCTGAGGGTACGGAAATCATGCCCAACACACAGCTAGGAAGTGAGAACCGACAGATGGTATATACATTTACACCGACTAAGAATGGTGATTACTACATTGGTTTTCATGCCGTATCACCTGCCAATGCCAACCGTCTTTTCCTCTACGACGTGAGTGTTACGGTAGGAGCAGCTGACAATGCACCCTCACCCATCAGCAATCTCACTGTTACGCCCGACGCTACGGGAGAACTGGCAGCAAAGATTCAGTTCACCACACCATCTACCAAGGTGGACGGAACAGCGCTCAACACGCTAGACAGCGTTGTAATCAGCCGCAACGGCACACACATAGCCACTCTCACGGACGTCGCTCCCAACAGCAAGAGAACGTATGATGACAATGACGTTACACAGAACGGTGACAACACCTACAGCCTAACAGCCTATGCGGGAGGATTGGGAAGCAATGCCGTAACAGCCACTGAATACATTGGTGTGGTGCCTCCCACGCGCCCGGCATCCTTTACCATAACGGACAACACCACAAGTATCGCAACGAAATGGAACAAAGTGACAACGCCGGCTACGGAAGGCAGGTTCAATCCAGAAAGGCTTAACTATGAGATATACGGCTTCGACAGCAACAACCAGCCTACTCAGGAGATTGTAACCGTGAACGGCGACACTACATATACGATGAATACGCCTACAAACGAAGGCAACCAGCACATACTGCAATATGCCATAAGGGCGGCCAATCAGGCCGGAGCAAGCGACTTCACCTACTCTAACGCCATCATAGCCGGTGCTCCTTACGCCCTGCCCTACCGGGAATCGTTTACCAACAAAGGCATCGCCGGTTTCCAACACTTCTGGTGGATGGACGGAGAAGGCAACGGATATAATTACGGAATATCCACAATAGCCTTTGACCAAAGTTCTTCTGACGGTGACAACGCATCATTGAAGTTCTCCATCTATGGTTATAACGACAAGTTGAATCTTAAGACCGGAAAGATAAAACTGAAAAACTCAAACAGGCTGAAGATGGCTTTCGACTATCGTACAGACGGCGCCGACAAGTGTGTGATGAACGTTGGCGCCATCATGCAGGATGGTTCGGTGCTCAACTTGCAGAAATTTTCTTTGGCAAATGCCTCTTCTTGGCAGAAGGCTGTGGTCAACCTGCCTGCTTATCTCGGCGTGCTAGACCACGTTATGCTGCAAATACAGATGGAATGCCAAGGATCTCCAGCCGACATTCAGACTCTATATATAGATAATGTAAACATTGCCGATGCAGCAAACAAGGATCTCAGCGTGAGCCTGTCACTTCCTCAGAGCGTACAAAGAGGCAAAGAAGCGCAGCTAAAGGTGCGCGTGAGCAACATGGGCTCAGACGATGCCACTGCCTATCAGCTGAATGTGAATGTTGGAAACAAGACTGTGCTGACTCAAAACGTAACAGAAAAACTCGCAGCTTTTGCTTACAGAGACTTTATTGTTAACTATAAGCCAAGCGCGGTAGAGGGCGTTGACAGCATCACAGTGAATGCTGACGTGACGCTTTCGGGCGATGAAGATACGAACAACAACAATACAAGTGGCAAGTTCGGACTGTATGACTATGACGGAATGACCATTTCGAACCTCGAAGGCAAGGAGAACGACGGCCATGTGAACCTTACCTGGATGGCTCCCGCCACCCACAACGAAAGAGTAACTGAAAGTTTTGAGAGCTACGCGCCTTGGTTGACAACCGGCATAGGCGACTGGATAACCATTGCCAATGACAATGCCATAGCAGGATCGCTGTTTGATGACATCCAAATGCCACACGAACACGAGAACTATGCGTTTATGGTGACAAACTTCGAACCTGACTATCATGCCGGCGCCTACTATCCCGGACACTCCGGCTATAGCTATCTGTCGTCCGTATATGGCATCACCACCGACGGAACAGCACACGCTGCCACCGACCATTGGCTCATCAGTCCCGACTTGTCTGGCAATGCTCAGACCATAAGCTTCTACGCCATGAAGCATGACGCACAGGCAAATACGTATAATGAACGTGTAAACGTGCTCTACTCAACCACCGACACAAACATCGAAAGCTTCACTATCATTGGCGACACTACTATTATCTCAGGGACTGACTGGCAACTGGTGAGTGCCAGCATACCCGAAGGCGCTCGCTATTTTGCCATAGAAAGCAAGAACAAGCCGGGCACTTGCAACTGGCTGACCATAGACGATATAACCTATGAAAGAGGTACGGGCTACGTGAAATGTTACCGCATATACCGCGACGGCGAACTGATAGGCACAAGTAACGATGCCACATCGTTTACCGACACTACGGTACAGCCTGGCACATACACCTATCAAGTAACCGTGCTTTATGTGAACGGAAACGAGTCTGCGCCGCTTTCAGTTACCGTAACGGTGGGCACCACGGGCATAGAATCAATTGTTGCCAATGGCTCAACCTTTAAGGTGTACAGCCTCAACGGCACGCTGATTAAAGATAATGCCACAAACCTTAATGGACTTGCCAAAGGCGTGTATGTCATAAACGGCAAGAAAGTACTTGTGAAATAGTTCTGTTCAATATCAGACATAGGACTGACAGGTGTCAGTCTCCATGACATAAAGAACAAGCAGAATGCTCCTTTATAGGATATTCTGCTTGTTTTGCGTTTCAACATTAAGATAGTCAGGCATCAAAAGCCTTTGCTCAAAAAAAGGATGCGTCACTTTGTCAGTTAGAAGCCTTGGAGATGACCTTCATAAACTCATCGCCCGTGATGGTTTCTTTCTTCAGAAGAATGTCTGCGGCGGCATTCATCTCATTCTGATGAGCCGTGATAATGCTTACAGCCTTGGCGTGTGCTTGCTTGACAATGGCGCACACCTCATCGTCGATGGCCTTAGCTGTCTCGCCAGAACAGGTCAGAGTGCTGCGCCCATCCAGGTATTTGTTGCGCTGTTCCTCTAGCTGAACCATGCCGAAACGGTCGCTCATGCCATATGTTGTTATCATGGCACGAGCCAGTTGGGTGGCCTTTTCTATATCGTTTGAGGCTCCTGTGGTGCACGTATGGCACATCACCTCCTCGGCGGCACGCCCACCTGTGAGGGTGGCAATGCGGTTGAGCATCTCTTCTTTGCTCATCAGATGACGCTCACCGGCATCCACCTGCATGGTATAACCCAAGGCTCCGCTCGTTCGGGGCACGATGGTTATCTTCTGAATGGGGGCTGAATGGCTTTGAATAGCAGCCACCATGGCGTGTCCTATCTCATGATAAGAGATGATACGCTTCTCTTCTTGCGAGATGACAGCACCCTTTTTCTGCTCTCCGGCAATGACGGTCTCAACGCTCTCTTCTATATCCTCAGTCTCCACCTCGGCCTTGCCAAGGCGCACGGCACGCAAAGCAGCCTCGTTAACGATATTGGCTATGTCGGCACCTGATGACCCTGCGGTGGCCCTACCCACCACATCAAGGTCTATATCGCCGTGCTTCACATCCTTGAGATGCACTCTGAAGATGGCTTTACGGCCCTCCAGGTCGGGCAGCTCCATAATAACGCGCCTGTCGAAACGGCCCGGACGAAGCAACGCCTTGTCCAGACTCTCCGGCCGGTTGGTCGCCGCGAGGATGACAACACCCTTTGTAGCATCAAAACCATCCATCTCTGTGAGCAGCTGATTGAGGGTTTGCTCGCGCTCATCGTTGCCTATTGCACGGTCGCGGCTCTGTCCTATGGCATCAATCTCATCGATAAAGATGATGCAAGGTGCCTTTTGCGCCGCCTGACGAAACAGGTCGCGCACCTTGGCCGCACCCATACCCACGAACATCTGCACAAATTCAGAGCCCGAAATAGAGAAGAAGGGCACGTGAGCTTCGCCTGCCACGGCTCGCGCTATAAGGGTTTTGCCGGTTCCGGGAGGGCCTACGAGCAAGGCGCCCTTAGGCAGACGGGCTCCGAGAGCAGTGTATTTTTGAGGATTATGAAGGAAGTCTACGAGCTCCTTGAGTGTAGCTTTGGCCTCGTCCTGACCTGCCACATCGGCAAAGCGGGTCTTGACGTCGCTCTCTGCATATACTTTTGCGCCCGACTTACCCAACTGTAAGAATCCGCCGGCAGAGCCTTTCATCATCTTCTGAGCGCCCACTCGCCATATCCAATAGAATATCAGACCGGGCAAAATCCACCAAATGAAGAAGTCGACGATAGGAGAATTCTTCTCAGGGAGTTCCTTCGAGATGACTATCCTACCCGACTTTGACGTACTCTTGGCCTTGAGCAGACGACCGACAAGGGCCGGATCGTCTACTTCGGTGGTCTTATACGTTACTTCCTTACCGTCTTTTTGAGGTATGGCATAATAGATATAGCCGTCCTTGAAGTTTACTTTCGACACCTTACCTTGATTGATTTCAGAAACGAAGGTGCCGTAATCACTGTCTTTTACTACGGGTTTGGCAAAGTTAGGATAGAGCAAGCTGTTGATGAGCAGCAGCATGAGCAAACCCAAAAAGATACCGTTGAGATTGAACCACTGGGGATTCTTGGGGGGTTGTTTCTTATTCATAACGCACGATTGTATTTATGCTATGATGTTATGTACACCAACCTAACAGCAATTTACGTGCCAGGCAGAGAGCAAGAAACAGAAAAGCTCCGCCCGACATCTCACTTGTAGATGCCTGGCGGAGCCTATAATAGGTGGTATGTTATGGCTTAATCTTAGAAGAAATAAGCCAGACCAATCTGCCAAGAACTGTTGCGGCTCTTAGACTTAGACACTTGTTCGGCCACCTTTGTGAGGTTTACATCGGCGGTCTTGCCGCATGCGATGTTATAGTTGGCCGTTACTTGAAGGTGCTTTGCAAGGGTAGCGCCGAGTCCGACGTTCACACTGAAGTTGCTTTTCTTCAGTGAATAGCTGCTGCCTGAAGTCCAGTTGAAGTCTTTATCGCCCACATTGATGCCCCATTGCGGACCTGCAAAGGCAAAGACACTGGCCACGCTGCCCAGCCCAATGCCGTAGCGGAGGTTGACAGGAATGGCAATTTGCTGCTGCTTGATGGTTTCTTCCTCAGAGCCGGTGCCTGCAGTAACCTTCGCAGAACGATAGTCATAGAGTGCCGCACCATCTACGCTGAGCCCCGTGAGAGGCAATGCCACCTTGATAGTAGGACCGATAAACCAACCTGCTTGGTTAGAAGCGTCGAACACATCCTCGCTAAGCTTCATGTCGGTGACATTCAATCCGCCTTTCACACCAAAGCTAACTTGTGCCGAAGCTGGTGTTGCTGCCAATAAACTAACTGCAACTACGAGTAAAGAGAAGAATTTTTTCATAACTGTTTACTATATTAAAAATGATACACAACTGCCTGAAGAGCGTTCCTCAGGCAGTATGAAATAATCTGAATTAGTGACGTTCTCTCCTTACAGAGATACGTGCAGACGACGAGCCACCGCCACTTGACGATGAAGAGCGGCGCGAGGTCTTGACGCGCGAGGTGGTAGTACCACTGCGACGGGAGCGGCGTACCTTCTTCGTTCCCTTGTCATTAGCCTCCTTGGCAGCCTGAATGCTGTCGAGAGAATCGCGCTTGGCCTGATCGCCGAAGATATTCTTCTCAAAGTCGGTGAGCTCTTTCTCTATTCGCTTCTGCTCAGCTGTCATAGCCGAATCAGTGGGACAATATTGCGAAAGCGTGCGTCCCAGCATGTTGGTGGTCTTGTATATCTTGCCCTTATACATGTTCATGGTGAAGTAATCATCAAGACTCATCGTGGCGGCATTATTCAAATTGCTCGTCATAATGGTCTGCTTAGCAAGGAAAGGTGCCAAGTCATCATACTTAACCCAAAAGAGTGGATACTTGGAAGAGCCGTCGCCGAAGTCGTCGTCACGATACATGATGGGACATAAGGCTATAACCTTGCGATGGAAAGTGGAGGTTCCCTGATCATAATAGGCACTCTCCTTGAGATAATAGCCCTTCACTTCCTTAGACGGAATATCGCTATTATCCAGCTGAATGCTGTTTCCCTTGCGCTCATAGTAGATATGATAGTTGTTAAGAAAGTCGAGTGGCTTCACCCGGGCCGAGTCTGTGAAGAGCTCATTGCCATCCAAACGGTATTCATAAACACGGATATAGCCCCTCATCATGAGCTTAAAGATATACGTAAACAAGTTTACCTGACTGCCAACAGGCTCAACCGGATAATAAAGACCGGCATTCGCATCATCAGTAAGGTTCAACTCACGGTATATATCACGTCTCCACACAACATCTTCTGGCATCTCCTGCGCAGTGGGAAAGGATATGCGCGACCGTGTGGTGATGTTCTGGGCATTAGACTGCTGGGTGTTTTGCTGCTGTTGCACACGCCTTCGCGCCGGTTGAGCATACACGCCCATGGCTATCGATGCCAATAAAGCTATGATATATAATCTTTTCATTCTATATAAACTTTGTCTTTTCAAACATGTTATGTATCTCATTACTACCTCACTATCACCTCCATAGCTCCCGGAAGGGTGCGTGTGATGCCGTCAGGACCAACTGCTCTGACGCGGGTGATATAGAAACGGCGATTACGTGAGAGGTGTCTGAACTGCTCGCGCTGGCGCTCTGTAAACGAAGAACCGGACGAAGCGAGGGGCACAGCGTTGCCCATATTGTCGTAAAACACCGTCTCAAAGCTCAGCACCTTGAAAGGAATGTCGAGCAAGCCATCGTCTATAGCAGCGTTGATGCCCGGAGCTCCCATGATGGAAGCCTTAGCCAGTGCACCGCTCTTGAAGCGATCGTTGCCCACAAGTATATAAGGTGTGGGGTCGGGAAGCTTGCGAACATGGAACGTGAACGTACCCACGGGCCTGCCTTTAGCCGAGACATTGAACGTTACATCATGGCCTACGGCCGAGGGTATGGCAATGTAATGGCCCGGACCGGACGATCTCAAGACGCCGCCCGACATGCTTACGCTCACGCTGCTCTGCGGAGTGTTGCTCACACTGACGCTCAATGGGTTGTTATAACCTGCATAGAGCACGTTCATCAGGTCTGCCGAGAGTGTAGCTCCATTAGGAGCGAGGGGCGGAGCAATGACAGAATACTTCTGAATGAAGTTGCGCCGCAGCACCTCACCACGCGTATTGCGCATCAGAATATAGCCGGAGAACTGGTGCTCGCCCACCCCTCCAACGTTGAACGAGTAGGTATCGCCAGATATTTTACGTCCGTTCACATATACTTCCGGCCTCTGTGTGGTGTCAACGGCAGCCATCACCATCTTGGCGGTAAGCTTATCGCCCGGATAAAGGCGTGTTGCGCTAGGCACTACAAAGGCTTGCAACTTGTTGACACGAACATCTTTCAGGCCCACGTTGGCCACAAGGGTGTGCAATACCTCACCTTCTGCATAGCGAACGTCGTTCTGCAACTTAGAGAGAAGGGTGACGGCGGCAGCCACAGGCATATTCTCGAACATATATTCCTGCCAATTCTTGCCCATCGTCGCACTGGTCTTAGGCACTGCCGTAGACAGGTTGCTGGCTATGATGCGCCTTTGCAACGGGTCGGCCACCATGGCAAGGATACGCTCTCTATAAGAGTTGATAGCGTTATACAACTTCTTTCCTTTTCCCGAGATAGGCGCTAGCATAACCTCTCCGGCCGCTTCAAGGTTGTCCTTATTGTCTATATGAAGAGGGTCGCCATCAGGACCGTCGGCCTTACGCACGATAGCTACCTTCAGTTCTTGGGCAAAATTGTATAGCGAATCGCTCATATCCTTCACGGCAGTGGCCTTTTCAAACCACTCGCGCACCTTTTCGGGATTGTCCTTCATCTGATCTGACAAGTCACCATAGAGGGCATTGTTGACCGTAGAAGCATTTTTGGTGGTGCGGTTCAGGCTTTCCTCCACAATAGAGAAGCCGTTGAGCACCTCTGGAGTGATGTTCAAAGCAAGCATCGCCATCAGAAGAACGTACATCAGATTGATCATCTTCTGACGTGGAGAAACTTTTCTTTTCTTTATTGCCATAGAGAATTCTATAGATTAAAGCTCTGGATTATGAGGCGCAGAAGTTGCCGCGCCTGGTGCGGCAACACGCATATTCACCGTCATGGCCTCTATCATTCGGGCATATATCTTATTGAGCTGTTCTATCTGTTGAGCCATCTTGCGCGTCTGCTCGTTGATTTGGTCTATCGTACCTACCTGCTGGCTGGCGCCCTTGAGCTGCATCTCGTATATCTTAGAGATGCCCGTGAGAGTTCTGTTCAGGTTTTCCATCTCCTCGCTGTCACGTGTCAGACGGGTGCTCTGCTCGTTCACCTTACCCAAAGTCTCTACCAGTTTGTTGAGCTCTTCAACATATTTGCTCTGTGCATCCTGCATTTCGGGAGTCTGCTGTTGCTGCTGGGCTATCCACGCGCCCTGGTTGCGCATAGCCTCGGCCACTTCGGCAGCCGACGGCACACTTGCCGCTCCGCCCTCAGCCGGGCTTGCAGCACTCTCCTCAGCAGCCTGACCAACCGGCGAAGCCGATGGCGCCATGCCGCCACCTATTATAATAGTGTTGCCACTGGCGTGCGATTCACCGGATGTCTGCTGCACGGGTTGCTCTTCAGCCGTGCTTTGCGCGCCGCCCTTACTGTAGGTAACTTTACCTGTTTCAAGATATTCTTCAGTTACATGTGTGGGAATATCCTTTCCGTCGTCGGTCTTATCAAAGGGCCGGTCGAATGCTGAAAGGAAGAACACCACCACCTCTGTGCCCATACCAACAAACAACATGGTGTTGGCACCGGGCAAGTGTGTGAGCTTGAAAAGCGCACCCAAGATGACGACTGAGGCGCCCCAACTGTAACCATAATTCAGGAATGTCTGTCCTGGCACGCTATCCATCCACTTTTGCAGACGATAGATGATATTGAATTTGCTGTGATATGACATATTTATCTTCGCTTACTTTTTTTCTTATTCATTTTAGCTGCCTCGCTGGATGAGCTGGCCAATGACCTGACACAGCGGAAGCCGATGTATGAGCGTGGCTGATTTTCATACTCCCATGTACGCCATGCCGAGCGGATATACGACTCAGGGTCTTTCCACGAGCCGCCTCTCACGCTCTTCTTCTTCAGCCTGTAAGGGTCTTCCTTGGCTGCGTTGTAAGACAACTCAGGGTTCAGATCGTTCATGGCATCAACACCTGCCTCGGTATAAACGGTGCTTGTCCACTCGGCCACATTGCCGGCCATGTCGTAAAGTCCGTTAGAATTAGCCGAGTAGATGCCCACCTTACTGGTTATAAGGTTGCCGTCTTTGGTATAATTGCCTCTATCCGGCTTGAAGTTGGCATAGAAACAGCCGTTGCCATTCTTTACATCTTGGTTGTTCCAAGGGAACTCGTTCTGATCCTTACCACGTGCCGCATACTCCCATTCAGCCTCGGTGGGCAGCCTATAGCGCTGTATATAGCGTGCCTCACCGCCCATGCCCTTGAGCAAATAGTCGGTGCGCCATGCGCAGAAGGCATTGGCCTGCTCCCACGTTACGCCCACAACGGGATAATCGTTATAGGTGGGATTGCTGAAATAATTGCGCAGATAGACCTCGTTATCCGAATTTCTGAAGTCGTTTACCCAACATGTAGTGTCGGGATATACATTCACTATGTAGGTATTCAAGAAGTCCCAAGGCCCCGACAACGGCCGGTTTATGGTTTCACGATGTATGTTTCCGTCATCGTCAACATAAGCCGTGTCCTTGCTTATCATCACCACCTCGTTGGGATTTACGGGCACATCGGTGTTCAGGTTGCGCTCAGCAGGATTCAGCCTGTTGCGTCGCAAAGCCGCTGTAGTATAGTCGTAAACCTCATACTTATAGTTCAGTTGCTTGGCATCGAGCATTTTTTCGCCCGTCACCGGATTGGTTATGTAGAGGCTCTCAAAGGCTCTTTGCTCATCCTCGTTAGGCTTACGGGGCAGAGGCTTGCGCCAGTTGAGGTGCGGAGTGACGGGGTCGCCATTCTTATCTTCCGTAATCATATAGGTTTCATCGCCGCCATAAGACGGGTCGGCCAAGCGAGTGCGCAGGATAGAGTCGCGCACCCAGTAAACAAACTGCTTGTACTCAGAGTTAGTCACTTCCGTCTCGTCCATCCAGAAGCCGTCTACAGAGATGTCCTTCACCGGTGTTTGCTTTCCCCAAAGGCTGTCAGTCTTGTCTATTCCCATTTTCAGGTAGCCACGCTTAACAAGCGTCATGCCGTAAGGAGCGGGTTCTTTGAAGCTGCGTCCGCCGCCCACGCCGGTCACCTCGCCACCGCGTCCCGATGACGTAGCCTTTCCGCCGAAGCAGGCAGTAAGCGATGTAAGTGAGACAAAGCCCACCACGAGTACCAAAACTATTTTCTTTATCGTCATATTCACTATATCACTAAAGATATCTAACACTTTTATGCAAGTTACGTCCTTTCTTTTGGAGGTTGATGTCAGTCTGATAACTGATGACAATCTCATGACTTCCGTTGCCCGGATTGATGGCCTTGGTGTAATATTCGTAGCTATAGCCCACATTGATGCCGTGAAAGCGACCTCCGATAAGGGCAGTAACTGAGTTGGTGGGGCTGTAGGTCACACCGGCATACATCATCTTCTTGTCGTTGGTATATACCAGTCTGGCCGTTACATCGGCGCGATAGGCATGGCCGTCATAGCGTGCCAGCACCGAAGTGGGCACTTTAAGAAACGGATTTCTTAACTTTATATTGTATCCGCCCGTTAAATAATAGGACGGTTCTACCTTGAGCTGGTTTCTCTCGCCAAGGTCTATGGTAGGCGAAGTGAGGTGTTGGGCAGAAGCGCCGGCATACCATGCGCCGTGTGTATAATACAGTCCGAAGCCCACATCGAGCGAGTTGCCGCTGATTTGAGAGTTGGTGAAAGCCGGATCGCTGGCGTCCTCAAGGTCAAGCTTTGTACCGTCGAAGCTCTCCATGAGCAATCCGAGCTGCACACCCACAGCCATATTGCCGCCAAAGAGCTTATGCCTGTAAGCATATTGGCCCGATATGCGCTGGTGAGTGAAGAGACCTATCTTGTCGTTAAGCATATACAGTCCCACACCATGATAGTTCTTCAGAAAATAAACGGGCATGTCGGCTCCGATAAATGCCATTTGAGGATTATGCTCAAAGCCGGCAAAGTCTATGGCATAAGCACCTGTGACATTCAAGATAGAAGCCTTGCCAACGGCAGCAGGGTTGAAATAGGGCTCCATCATCCAGTAATGACTGAACGACGCGTCGTATTGAGCCCGCGCACTCACCGTGAACAAGCAAGCTAGGACAGCTGTATAAAATAAACGCTTAAACACAGCAGAATAACGCAAAAGATGATAAAATATTGCAATACGAATACAAAAAGACAGTAAAGGGTGCCTTAAAAATCTTCTGTCCGGCTACTCGAGCCATGGCAAGCGCAGAGTATTCGCATCCAAGAAGAGGCCCCCGTGAGAGCTAGCATAGCCATCATGCGTAGCAGAATAGGCCTTTTTGCCATTCAATATAGGCACTTTTGCAAGCTGAAATAGGCCTTTTTACAACATCAAATAGGCATTATTGCAAAGCTGAATGATTAAGAATGTCTTCCACTTACCTCTTTTTAATCTCCTAACGAGCAGTAAAGCTTGCATTTTTATACAGTTTCTTGCCCCTCGAAAAAATACTTTTTAGTAACTTTGCACATGAATAACAATTATTGAGATTTGCGCAAAACATCTATATATATACTCATCTGCCTGCTGGTATTAACAATATTTTCTAATCATGCAGCTGCAAAAGGGATTGACATAGAGCGCTATAAGCAGCTTCTGGAAATGCCGGCCGAGAAACTGTTTCAGAGGTCTTACGCTTATATTCCTGTCAACAGCGACAGTGCCATCATGGGATTCACCGTACTAGTAGACAGATACAAGCAGGGCAAACTTAACAAAAACATGACGCGCAAGGTTGTGGCTGCGCTCAACAACCTAGGCGCGCTCTATCAATACCAGCATCTTGACTTTCAGAAAGCCTACGAAAGCCTCTCTATGGCCAAACGTATTGCCGAGAAAAACAATTATCAAGACGCTCTGCCACTGACGCTTGCCTCGCTTGCCTCGCTGTTCACCAGCAGCGACTTCTTTGAAAACGGTTCGTCAATGGACGGTTCTGCCCTTCCTTATTGCCGACAGGCTTTCCATAGTGCCGCTCGCACGAAGCAATGGAACGCCCTGCTTGCCTGTCTGATAAACGAACTGGAATATGCCCGACAGACAAATAGGACTGCAGAAGTAATGCCAGACGTACGGACATTCAGAAGACTAAAGATACCCAAAGGGACGCCCTTGCTGACTTACGTCACGCTATTTTGTAAGGGAGTGGAAACTGAAAACAAAGGCGACTACATCTCTGCGCTGAATGCTTTCAGATTAATGAAAGGGCACATAGATATAACCCAGGCCAAGGAACTTTATGTCATGACGAGCCTTACGTGCCAGGCCGATGCCTTGTCACACATGCAAAAATGGGAAGAAGCCAGCCAAGCACTACATAGGGCACTTGACATAGCAAGCGAAAACGGCGAAAGCGACGTCATGGCCCAAATATATTATGAGCTGAGCATCTGCTACTCTCATATAGACAGGAACTTATCTGAGCGTTACCGACTTATGTTCTACGAGAGCCGCGACTCCATCATGAAACAGAAAAAGCTGAACAACATTCACGATGCACATCTGCACGACGAGCTGAACAGCGTGCGCAGCACAATGAACGAGATAGAACATAACAGGCGCGCGCTGCTTAACATCGTACTTATATTGATAGGTGTCATTGTCATCGTAGGTGTTGTGGGCGCTGTCTTTATTCGTAATTACCGCAGGCTGCGCCGTGCTCACCGCCAGCTTTACCTCAACAGCGCGGCTAGTCTTGAACAGGAAGACAACCTGCGCAAGCAGCGCGACCACTATGAAAAGAAGGCCAACAACACAAAAATGGCAACAGCAGATGAGCAAACCCATCAAACGGATGCCGACGAGCTGGCCGATGTGGCGCAGAAAATAAATAAGGTGTTGGAGTCGGAACTTATTTTCAAAGACAGCTTCTCACTCGACCAACTAGCTGAAGCTGTGGGCAAGAAGCGCCCAGTGGTGTCACAGGCCATCAAAGAACATCTGGGCGACAATTTCTACTCCATGCTAAACAGTTATCGCATCAAGGAAGCCTGCCGCCGACTGCGTGATTCTGAGCATTACGGTAAATTTACCGTAGAAGGCATAGGGTTGAGTGTGGGATTTAAGTCACGCTCCAATTTCATCACCTCATTCAAGAAAACAGTGGGCATTCCGCCGTCAGAATATCGCAAACTGGCAGAGGAAGCGTAAGCAAACTTATCATTTTTGTACTTTTAGACTCAAAAGAACACCAAATTGACTAAGAACGCACACTATTTGTTAATAATTAACTATCTTTGTAGTCATAGTTATAAAAAAAGAGATGAGCGCTAAAACCACTTGTCTATATCAGAAAGACAACTAACTATTTTAAACATTAACAGATATGAGAAAAATCAACTTGCCGGTCTTAGCCGGAGCTTTCCTGCTATGGTTTGCAACACTGCCACAAGCAGCAACAGCACAAATCCGCAGCAAGGCACCTTTAGGTGCGAGACCACTAAAAAGCGTGCAGAAAGGCGTGCCTGCCTTTGCTCCCACAACAAAGGAGTTTAAGCCTGCCGGCGTAGCGGCCGGAGTGCCCAACGTTATCGGCTCTGTTATCTTTGCTGACAACTGGTCAGAGTATCATTATGGCGCGGCAACCTTCCCCCTACAGGCCAACACTACGCTGACAATGCGCAAGGAAGATGCCAACCTGAACGCCAACGGCGGAGCTGTTTTGCAAGACAACATCTACAAAGTGGTGAACTACAACAGCGAGTTTGGCTTCGCCATCTTTTCCAAATGGGACATCGACAACTGGGAGCGTACCGAGACGCCTGGACTTATCAAGACAGAATGCGCTGCAACGGCCGTTTCACAAGATCCTACCGACGGCAAAGTGTATGGCTGTTTTTATGAAATAGACGATTCGGGATATATCGGCAACAAATATGTTTTCGGCACAGTAGACTATACATTAAAGAAGCGCACCAACATAGGAACCTTGGATTCACTCTTTGTAGGCATAGCCGCTTCACCACAAGGTGAGATATTCGGCATTCGTAGCGATGGCATGCTCTGCAAGATAAACAAGCTGACGGGTGGCGTTTGGCCTATCGGCAGTACTGGCCTTAAACCTATGCGCGCATTGCAAAGTGCAGCCTTCGACCCGGCTTCAGGCAAGCTATATTGGGCAGCCAGCCTAAAAGATGGCACAGGAGCACTATACCTGATTGACACAACCACCGGTGCGGCTACGCTCTTCTCGCGTTTTCCGCACAACGAAGAAATCGTGGGCATGTGCATAGAGGCTCCGGCAGCCCCGCTCGAGGCCCCTGACAGCGCTACAAACGTAAGACTTGATTTTCCGACAGGTGCACTTAACGGTACTATAACCTTCACCGCACCTACAAAAGCATATAATGGCACTACCACTCTTACGGGTGAGCTAACCTATACCGTGCTCAGTCATGGCAAACAGATAGCCACCGGAAGTGTTGAGCCAGGTGCTTCGGTAACTACACCATCGTTTACCGAGACACAAGGCTATGACACGCTCCGCGTTTATTGCAGCAACTCGGCCGGCAATGGTGTGACAAAGAAAATCGTGAAATGGTTCGGTCTCGACACTCCAAAACCCGTAACAAATGTAAAGTTGGCAGTAGACGGTCTGAAAGCCACGCTGACTTGGAATGCTCCCAAGGGAGGAATACATGATGGCTACGCCGACCCTGAAGCCCTTACTTACAAAATTGTGCGTCAGCCTGACGGTGCCACGATGGCAACATCCCTGAAAGGCACAACATATAACGAGACTTTCCCGCAGGGCACAGTACGCTCACTGGCCTACTCTGTTACTCCTATCAATGGCTCACTTGCCGGAGAAGAGACAGCTTCCTCACAAGAATTTGTCGGGCAGGCACTCACTCCACCTTACAAAAATGAGTTTACGACAGAAGAAGACTTCAAGAACATGACCGTTGTAGACGCCAACAACGACGGCGAAACATGGATATATTGGGATAGAATGGGAGAACTTTGCGCCCGTTGCGGTCACTATCGCGGCACAAGCGACGACTGGTTGGTTACTCCCCCAATACGCTTGAAGGCCAATACCAAATATAAGGTATATCTGAAGGCCAAAGGATTTGCCTCGTTCTACACCGAAAAGTTCAGTGTGCGCCTGGGTACGGCTAACACGGCTAACGCTATGGCATCTGGCACTTCGGCTATACCAACCACCACTGTGAAGACGGGCGAATGGACAATCTACTCGAATGAGATAACCATAGACAACGACGGCGTTTATTATTTAGGCGTTCACAACGAGGGTGACAACAATTCCAACTTCCTTTATATCGACAGTCTGGGTATTGAGGGCGGCGTTTCGCAAGCTGTTCCGGCAAAACCGGAGAACCTGAAGCTGATTGCTGACGCTCAGGGAGCAACAAAAGTAACGGTGTCCTTCAACCATCCCAGCAAGACACTTGAGGGCAATGAGCTCACAGCCATCACCTCCACAGAAGTTTATCGCGATGGAGAACTGGTAAAGAAGTTTGATAATCCGCAGCCAGGTAGTGCTGTAAGCTTTGAGGACCCTAATGCCGACACCGGCATGAACCACTACACGGTTTACTCTACCAATGCTATGGGTAAGGGTGCTGTGGCATCAGACTCTGTTTATTGTGGTGAGGATGTTCCCGGAGCACCTACCGATGTAGTGCTGAAAGACAAAGGCGACCATGTTCATCTCTCATGGAAGTCACCCACCATTGGTGCTAACGGCGGATATATAGACACCAGCTCGCTTTCTTACTTGTTGCAAGACAACAGCTACGCACTGCTCGATGTCATTGAAGATGCTACGTCAACCGACCGTACGCCTGACGTGACAGGAACACAGCGTCTGCTGTACTATGGAGTATCGGCAGTGTCGTCATCCACACAGTCGATTGGAGCAACGGGCGTATCTAATGCCATTGTCATTGGCGATGCATATAAGCTGCCCTTCAGCGAAACCTTCTCTCAAGGCAACGAAGCAAAATACTGGGCAGGCATTAACAACGGAAAGCTGATAAAGATTATTGGCGGAACCGACCAAAACGGCGACCAAGGTTATATATCCATGCAACTCAATGATTCGGTGACAGCCTCCACACTGACTTCAGGCAAGATTTCGCTTGCCGGTAGTGTCAATCCTATGCTTCAGTTCTACTATTATGCTGACCCTGCAAAGAATGCCATGCTCGTGACGAAGGTTACAGACCAGGACGAGACAAGTGATGCCGTAGATGTGGAACAATATTCTGCGCTCAGCGGAAAGGCAGGATGGCGCAAGGTAGAAGTTCCTCTTACAGAATATATCAACAAACCTTATATCACGCTTCACTTTGAAGGAACATCTACTGACGGCACGACAATATCCATCGACAACATCTCTGTAAAGGATGTGTTGACACATAACCTCGCTGCAACCATTAAGGCTCCGGGCTCAGTACTTGCTGACAAAGACAACAAGGTTACGGTAACGGTTACCAACGAAGGTACGGAAGCAAACGGAAATGCAACCGTTGATCTATACATGAACGGAAAGAAGATTGAATCGAAGGCTGTAACCAGCCTCGCTCCAGAGGCAAGCGCTGACTATAGCTTCAATGTTTCGCCGGGCGTAAATACGGGTTCGAAGGTAGAGCTATATGCTTACGTGGATTATGCAGACGATCAGAAACTTGCCAACAACACCACAGACACCGTAATGTCTAAGGTGCAGATGCCGTCTTATCCTACGGTAACGCTCAACGGATCGCTCAACGCCAATAACCAGAGCGTGCTAACATGGAACGCTCCCAACCTTTCAAATGTTCAGGGACAAGTAACAGATGGCGCCGAAGACTATGATGCTTTCAGCATAAACAGCTATGGCGAATGGACGCTGATAGACGGCGACGGTGCCACGACATCTGGCATAGGTGATGACTGGGGTAGCATATACAAGTATCCTAATGTGAATAAGCCCATGGCATATATGATATTCAATCCGTCTGAAGCAAAGATACGCGACAGCAAATATTCTGACGAGGAAAGTACGAAGTACGCTCCTCACAGCGGAGAACAAGTATTCGCAGCCTTCAGTGCCAACGGCGTGAGAAACAACGACTGGCTCATATCACCGCGTCTTAACGGCAAAGCGCAGACAATATCATTCTGGGCTAAAACGGCAAATACGGTATTCGGATATGAGACGTTCGAAATATTGTATTCCACTCAAAGCACTGACACCGCTACTTTCGTTAAAATTGGCGGATCAGACAAGACTCCTGATGAATGGACTAAGTACACTGCACAACTGCCTGAAGGAACTCGTTATTTTGCCATTCGCTGTACATCTGACAATCACCAGGCCTTCTTGGTAGACGATATCACATACACCGCTTACACGGCAGAAGACTTGGTAGTTAGTGGCTACAACATCTACCGCAATGGTGAACGGCTCAATTCTACGCCGATTGCTGCTACCTCTTACACAGACAGCAATGTACCGGCTGATGCAGAATATCAAGTATCTGTTGTATATACCATCGGTGAGTCGGCTCTGTCAAATAAAGTTCGCCTGCAAGTTCCGGATGGTATTGCTGCTGTAGATGCTCTGCAAAATGATATATTGACCGGACACGGCGCAATAGTACTAAAAAATGCTACGGGCGAGCCTATCATAATCTGCAATATTGCAGGTGCAGTGGTGTATAAAGGATGCGACAACAATGTGAACCTACATGTTCCTGCAGGCATTTATCTCATCAAGTGCGCCGGGAATACCGTAAAAGTGACTGTAAAATAAAACAAAACAATGTCCTTATTCGCCTCACCCCACTACAGGGGTGAGGCGACAGGAACACACCAATATGAAATCATGAAAAGAAAAAGCATATTATTTTTTCTGATTATTGCAGGTGCCATGACAACCCATGCACTTCCGCGCTCACGGCAACAAATACTCAACATTGCTGCCAATGCTTTCTCTGACTCTAGCATGCCCTTCATTAAGCATACGAAGAGTGAAGAAGCAACTAATCTGAAAGTGCTCTATGAGACTACAGAATTGAGCCTTGTAGGAACGAGCACAAGAGGATTTGTCATCGTAAGCAAAGACGATGAATATGCACCGGTACTGGGGTATTCTACAAAATGGTCGAGCAACTATGCAAGTAACGACGGATTGATGTGGTGGCTGGATACCGCTACTCGGAATCTGAGTGCGCATAAGGTGGCACAAAAGTCCTTTGTTTCGACGGCCCAGACACCGGAGCAACTCGGATACAAGGCTTATGTTGACGCGCTGGTAAGCAGTAAATGGGATCAAGGGGCTCCCTATAACAACCAAATTCCACTTTTCTCTACAGCAGACGGTTCCTTCGTTCACCCTCTTACAGGATGCGTTGCAACTGCTATGTCACAAGTAATGTACACCCACCAATACCCTTCTTCTGTTCATGGACAAATATATTATAAGATGAAGCAGGGGGATAATGGCGAATTCAGAACTTTCAGTAAGGACTTAGACGGAAAGGCTATTGACTATACCAACATGATAGACACTTACGACGAGGGCACCTACTCTAAGAAACAAGGCAATGCCGTGGCTGACTTAATGTCTTATGCCGGACTGACTGTGAATATGCAGTATTCAACAACCTTCAGCGGTGCTTACTGCACAGATGCGGCCTTGGCACTGCAAAAAAACTTCGGTTATGAAAATTATTGCTGTCCGCTAAAACTCAAAATGGTAAAAACATCCTACCCGAAGCC